>Ga0247609_10000019_pt1 | contig 245521 bp, 217 predicted proteins | sample 172DNAGHGlowgp2_FD_193487 | JGI IMG/M metagenome (GOLD analysis project Ga0247609, IMG submission 193487) | Sheep rumen microbial communities from Palmerston North, Manawatu-Wanganui, New Zealand - 1728 DNA GHGlow gp2 | ecosystem: Host-associated > Mammals > Digestive system > Stomach > Rumen...
ACTGTCGTGGGTATCCAGAGGCTTCCTTGCGAAAGTACTCACTCCAGATGGCCTGCGTGCCAACATAGGCTTCACCGCCGAAGGGCAGCACCTTCTGACTGAGTCTCAACTGGGCCGAAGTGGAGAAGATATCGTAGTTGCGCAAATAGACATAGTCGCGGCTCGGATCACTGACGATGCGTGAGTAATTAGGCACGACTCGCAACGACAGTTGTGGCTTGCGCAATGCCTCGAAAGCCTCGTAGGATGCCTGTTGACTACTGAATTCCTGCTGGCTCTGGAAAGCAGTGATGGCACTGTCTTGGGCCAGCCGTATCACCTCGTCCAAGGTCATCGGTGCCTGCCCCATACTGCCCAGAGGAAGCAGGCTAAGGAATATTAAACCGGTCAAATGGCGTATATCTATACTATTTTTCATCGCTTTCTATATTTTTAAAATCCGAGAAATAGCCGCGCGCCTGAAGTTCCTTGAAATTACCGTCGTCGGCCACACGACCGTCCTTCAGCACAATGATGCGGTTACATTGCTGGATAGTGCTCAGGCGGTGAGCAATGACGATACGCGTACATTTCAGTTTGGCGAGGTTCTCAACAACGATGTGCTGGCTGATGTTGTCGAGAGCCGATGTGGCCTCGTCAAGAAAGAGCACCTTGGGTTTTCTCACCAATGCACGGGCAATCAGTATTCGCTGCCGTTGTCCGCCCGACACGCCTTTGCCGTCGACGGTGATGGGGGTATCCATACCTAAGGGAAACTGACGGATGTCACCGTCGAGGGCTGCCAAGCGTGCTGCCTCCCAGGCATCATCGTTGGTCAGCTGCGGGTCGTTGAAGATGATGTTGTCGCGGATGGTGCCCTCAATGAGTTGGCCGTCCTGCATACAGATGCCGATGCAGTAATGTCGCAGGCTGCGCAGGTTGACGTCGCTGACGTCGTACTGGTCATAGAAGATGGAACCCGCAAGGGGCTTCTCCAAGCCCATCATCAGCCGCATCAGGGTGCTCTTGCCGCAGCCTGAACTGCCGACAAGTGCCACATAGTCGCCGCTGTTGATGTCCAGATTAAGTCCGTCGAAGAGCAGTGGCATGTCGTCGGCATAGCGGAACTTCAAGCCGTGAATCTGCATCTGCCCTGATATATCCTTGATCACTTCGAAGCCTTCCTTGACTTCCGGCTGGGCGTCAAAGATAGGACGGCAGAGTTTTGTCTCCGGCAACAGGCGTGACACCAGCTTTGCGATACGCTGCACCTGGGCTACGGCCTGAGTGACAATCACAAGAACAGAACAATAGGCAATATAGTCGGAGAGCCCCAGCCCATAGTGCCAGGCCGCCCCCATGGTCACAATCATGGGCAGGAATCTGACGCAATAACTGACGCTGGACGCATACATATTGGCCAGAGGCTGTCGGCTGCCGAACATTTCTGAGGGTTCGTAGGCCTTTGCCCACTGATGGAGGGCCCGGAACTCTGCTCCGGTGGTCTTGATCTTCTGAATGCCTGAAAACAGGGAGAACAGCATGCCTATGAGCCTTGAAGAGTTGGGATTCACATTCTTCTGTACCTTATTGGCATAGTAACACTCCACAGAAATGGCCCCGATCAATATGGCGATGACTAAGACTCCTGTGTAGAACAGCGGACCGCCATAGATGAAGAACTGCACGAACATGATGCCGGAGAACAGGAAGGTCAGAATGGCCGACAGGAAGTCGGCTGTCAGGGTGGAACTGATGCGCGACAATGTCAGCAGCCGGTTGGAGAGGTCGCCTGGTGAGAATTGCTTGGCAAACGATGCCGGCAACAGCAGCAACCGCGACATCAGAGCCGTCTGCAGCCCGTATTCCACCTTGTCCTTGATACGCATCACCACCAGATTACGTGCAATCTGCACCATTGCCAGACCGACGGAAGCGCTGGCGAGCAGGGTGGCAATGGGCACAAGTTGAGTGGCATCGCCCGAAGGGATGACCTCCGAGAAAATCAATTTGCATACGTAAGGCATGAACATGGTCAGCAGAATGATGCTCACACAGGCCACCAAGCTGTAGATGAAGTCATACTTGCAGAGGCGGCTCACGCCATAGCGCAAAATTTCCTTGACGGTCAGTTCGCCGTCTGAGAATGGCTGACAGGCAATCACAGCATCTTTCTTCAGCAGGTGGGCATCTTTGCTCGCCCTCATGTTCTCGCCAGTCTTCGGGTGGATGAAAGTATAGTCCGTGAAACCGGGTATGAGCAGGACGGGGGTGTCGTCACCGGGCAAGAATCCTAACATATGGCCTGTACAGCGCGACCACCAGCCGTCACTCAGGGTGATGTGGCGGAAGAAGATGTTGCTTTTCTCGAATAGTTCCTCTATTTGCTTAAAGTCCGATGGTAACTCCACGTTCTGCTCCATCTGCTTCCATAGTTTCCTGTCGATCATGGCACGCAGGATGTCGAGCGTTTTCCTCATAGCCTTGCGGTCACCATCTATGCGCCGGGCTAACTGCTGAAGGTATGGATCCGTTATCATCGTGTCAGGCGTATTTTAAGAGGTTACTATACAGGCCATCCATCTGCCGCAGTTCGTCGTGCGTGCCGTGCTGGGTGATGTGTCCCTGTTCTACCACGTATATCTGGTCGCAGTCGGCGATAGTCTCCAGACGGTGGGCTATCATGATCATAGTCATCCCCTTTTCATTGAGATGCTTCATCACCTTGGCTTCCGTCTGGGGGTCTAATGCCGAGGTGCCCTCGTCTATCAATAGTATGGTGGGTTCCTTGGCCAGTGCTGTGGCTATCTCTATGCGCTGCCGCTGACCGCCGCTGAAGTTCTTTCCGCGCTCAGCGACAGTTCCCTGATAGGCACCTGGGCGTTCCATGATTTCGTAATGAATCTGTGCATCGTTGCAGGCCTTCATCATGGTAGTATCTTCTATCGACTCGTCCCACATCTTGACGTTGTCGCAAATAGTGCCCTCGAAGAGCGTCACATCCTGGTTAACCACAGAGACAGAATTGACAAAGGTCATGCGGTCGATGGCCTTGCGCGGCTTGCCGTCAAACAGCACCTCACCCTCCCAGGGTTCATACAGTCCTGACACCAGGCTCAGTACCGTGCTTTTGCCACAGCCGGAAGGCCCGACCAGGGCAATGCGCTCACCAGCCCTGATCTTCAGCGAGAAGTGGTTGAGTGTAGGGGGCAGGTTGCGGTCGTAGCCGAAGGTGACGTCGCGCAGTTCTATCTCGCCCGTCAGTTTCGCTATATCAGGCAAGTCATCACCTTCAGGCAGGCGCAGGTCAGGACTTTCCTCACCGCAATCGGTCACGTCCTTGATGCGCTGGATGCTCGAATTAAGCCTCATAATGATCTGCATGCTGTCAATGGCTGCATTAACAGGATAGACCGAACTGTTGATCAATCCTTGGGAGGCCAGGAGCATACCGGGTGTCATTTCGCCTTGAAGGATAAACCATGTACCTAAGCACAGGATGGCGCTGTTAGTAAGCTGAAGGACCACCACAGGCAGAGCACTGAGATATACGGAGGTGGTAGTAGTGGTGGCGCGGGCATTCATGGCTTGTGCATAGGCTCTCTCCCATTGCGCATAGAAATACTGTTCGCTTCCCAGTGACTTGATGGTCTCCAGGTTGCTCATGCCCGTCATCGTAACGTTCTGTAGCCGTGCCTCCGTTACCTCCAAATCCATGGAGATCTTCTTCTGTAACTTGGTGGTAGACCGCATCACATAGACGAGTAACACGATAGAGAAGAGGCCCAGCACCCCCAGCTTCCAGTTGAAGAGCATGACAAGGGAGCAGCAGAGAACAGGGGCGAAAACGGCACTTATGTTGGGCAGCGTGTAATCTATCTTAGCGACGGTTTTGGGAATCGTCGTATAGCGGGCCACCAGTTCGCCCGGACTAAACCGGCTGATGAGCGTCATCGGTAGCCGCAGTACTGTCCACAGATAGTTCGTCGAAGAGGTGGCTATGATTTTCGCCTGGTTTTTCCGGCGTAATATGGAGAATGCTATCCACACCGAGGCTTCTATCAAAAACATCGTGATATAGATTGCCATCAGTGGGGTAAACCATTCCGGGTTCTTATGGGTGATGATATTGTCGGTAAAAACTTGCTGGAACAGCGGTGGGAACAATTGGAATACGGTATCGATGGCATAAAGCACTACGCCGTTAAGGGCAAATATCATGTTGCCCTTCAGGAAATAGCGGAAAGCTGCTATCAGCGACAGCTTCGCTTTATGTTTCACCTCTTTCTTTTTCACCTTTTTACTCCTTACTCCTTCTCTTCTTTATTCAAACTTCAACTTTAAGTTACGGAAACGCGTTCGAGCTGTCTCGAACAGGTACTGGAACATGCTGAAACGGCGGGTTTCTGTGAGCACAGAGCAGTAGGTACCGAAGTCCATGCTCACACCGTCTGGTTCTCCGAACGACCAGTCATAGCGCGTGGGGTCTGCCGGGTCTCGCTGTAAGTCGATAATCACTTCATAGACCGCTCCGCCGCCATCGCCTAACAGCTGCTGGACCAGAATGTCGGATTTCAGTGTCTGTCGCACTTCAGCAGCATTGGCAGGATAGCGTACCACCTGGGTGATACGGCCTCTCACATAGCCTATCTCGTCACGCTTCTCGTCGGCAGGCCATACCTGAGCCTCCATGCCTATGCGCAAATCGCGCTGGGCATCATTGTCTGCGTATGCAATGAGCTGGGCACGTTGTGACTCCTGGTTGCCAATACCGGCGTTAACGACGCTGATGATAGGGTCGAAAGCCTCGAATGGCTCATTGTCGGTCTTAGAATGAATCACCAGACCGCTGACCGTACTGGTCAGGAAACTATGGCTGTTTCCAATGGATACCATCGCTATGGTCTGCCCCTCATGCACGCTGTCGCCATTGTGTACAAGTATGCTGCGCACAATGCCTTTATTGGGCAGTGTGACATCGGAAGTGCCCTCCACAGGAAATACCACTCCGGAGAAATATACCTTGTCACTTACACTGCCCAATATGCCCCATACGACAAATGCTGCCAGCAACAACCCTCCAGCCGTAGCCAACAGATAGGTGGGAACATAAGTCACGCGCAGATGGTCGGCAAGCTGATCAGGCGATTGAATAGTTTTCTCGGAATCTTCTTTCATATTTTGCATATTTTGAAAGTCGGGCTTAATAGTTCGCCGTCATCCACTCGAATCACATCGAAGTTGCTGCGGGGCGTCCAGCCGCTGCTGAGTGCGATGTCCTGCCAGGCGAGCAGATACGCCTTGATATCCTCTACTGTTGTCGGGAGTTTCGGCACGATCTCGAACACAGGTCCTTCGCAGATGTAGCCATCAGGGGTACCGTTCTCATCCACATGCACCAGGTCATAGCCCATTTTCTTCGCGTATGCCGCATCGAAGCCAGCCCATTCCAGTGCCTTGGTATTGAGCAGCATGGAATGTCCGCCGGCGGTTTGCATGATCAGCGGTTTGTCAGGGCATATCTCGTCCAGATAGGTTTTGTTGACATATTCCTCATTTTCCATCCATCCTGCGGCTAAATAGAAGTCGCGCTGCGGGTTCTTCGCAATGAAATCCTTGAGAATCTCACGGTATTTGGCATAGTCAGTGTTGATGCCTACCGGTGAAAGGTCGGCCTGGCCGATGGCGCGGTAACCGGCCAGATGGCCGTGGCAGTGTGACTCTAAGAAACCCGGGTAGATGAAATTGTCACCATAATCCAGCACCTGTGCGTCCTTACTGGCGAGTCTCTTCGCTTCCTCTGCGCTGCCGATATAGGCAAATACGCCGTTCTTAACAAATGCGGCCTTGGCAAAGGGTCGCTTTTCATCCATCGTGATGATGTTGCCGAGAATTATTGTCTGTTTCATATTTCATATATTAAATGCAAAAACTGCTGATAATGACGGCGAGTATCCGTCATCACTGCGACCAGAAAGGCAACGATGGCCCACACGTTATTCTTAAAAGATTGTTTTATGATGGCCATATAGTTTTTGTTTATACGATTGCAAAGATAAAACTTTTCCCGTTATTTTCCAAAAAAAAACCAAAGAAAAGTAAAATTTAACTTTTCTTTGGTTTGCACCTATCATCAGGGCCAGGCCCCGGTGATAGGTTTACTGGTCGGTATCATCGGAGCCGGACGAAGAACCGCCGGTGTCATCGGAACCTGAACCAGAACCGGAGCCCGATTCAGAGCCGGAACCATTGCCCGCGGTCTCTGAGCCTGTCGAAGAGCCGTTGCCACCACCGTTACCACCGGCGTTGCCACTACCGTTGTTGCCGTTGTTCGCGTTCTCTCCAGACTCTTCCTCGTCCTTCTTGCCGGGCTTGGGGACGACGTGGAGGCGGTAGTACTTGATGAGTTCGTTCACCTGCGAGATGAGTTCGTCGAAGCGGTGGGCATCGTCGTCCATCACCGCGGAGGCGTTCAGCGCGAGGACGAGGTCACAATACGCCTGGTCGGCCTCTTCGCGGGCGGTGGCCAGGGCGGCCTTGCCGATCTGCATCCGCTCGTCGTTGCGAGAACTCATCAGCGTGCGCACCTGCTCATTGGCGGTGTTCAACTGCGTGATGAGGTTCTCGATACCGAGTTTGGCGGTGCGGAGTTCTGCCTCCGCGTCCGTAGTCAGTTCCTGCAACATCTGCTGGAGTTTTCCGCTCTCTTCAGAGTAGTTCTCTTCAGGATCCACGCCGTACTTTTTCACGATGTTCCAGAGGTAATCGGCGGCCTCCTTCTTCTCGGTATCATAGCCGAAGCGACGATACATCTTCAACAGGTTGACGAGTTGCCTATAGAGGTTGTCGCGACGGTCGTCCTCGTCGGCGATCTTCTGCGTGTAGTCGCTGGCACGACTCAACTTATAGGCATCGTCCACGGCCGTCACACTGTCCTTGTACGACGTGTAGACCGGTTCGACCTTTACGGGTAACTGACTCACGCCTTCCTCACCGGAGTCGCGGAAGTCCTTGAAGAGTTTCGCCACCTGTTGAACGTACTCTACGAATCCTGCCATGCGCAGGACCTTTAATTGAAAATTCACAATTTGTTTAATACTTGCCATAATTAAAAACTTTAAACTATAAACTATTAAAAACCACAGATTTTACAGATTATACAGATTATTTGTGCTTCGCACATTTGAGGCGGAAAGTAGCCTCAGATCGGGGGGAAGAAATTCCGACCTCGGGGAATCGTGCCTTGGATTCGGGGGAGAATATTCCGACCTCGGGAAATGATGCCTCCGTTTGAGGGGAAGAAATTCCGACTCCGGAGAAACATGCCTTGGATTGGAGGGAAGAAATCCCGACTCCGGAGAAATATGCCTCCGTTTGGAGGGAAGAAATCCCGACCTCGGGAAAACGCGCCCCGGATTGGGGGGAAGATATTCCGACCCCGGGAAATCGTGCCTCCGTTCTGGGGCATAAAATTCCGACCTGGGGATGGCGCGTCCCGGATTCGGGGCAGGTTTTTCAATCGCATCAACGACCTCCCTTCATTTTAGAACGCACAGGCCTGGACGGCGACTGTTCCCACCACGGTAGAGATGATGGTGACAAGCACCTGGAGAACCTTCTTCACTGTTGACCACTTGATTTTTACCATACGATTTTACTTGTTTAAATTGTTAGACAAACGAGGGGCGGTTCGGATCGGACAGGCCTTCATGGCGGTCTTTTGGATGTTGTCGCAACTCTTAATTCTTAATTCTCAATTCTTAATTGCCTCTTTCGCCATGGCCATGCCCCGGCTCCTTCCCCGCTCCCTCAGGATCTCGCCTACAAAGGTACAACATCCAGCACCTCCGAACCATACGCATCGTGCGCAAACGATACACAACGATACGATAAACTGAACCTATCAGGGGGCCTGGCCCCGTGATAGGTTTTACGGCTCGCCGAGGTAGTCGATGATGTGACGGACGGCCTTGGGGCTGAAGAACTTGGCTAAATGACCAAATAAAGCCCTTTATCAAGAATACATACCACAGATGCCCACGTCTAAACGCGAGCGAAGTGGCCATTCGGTATTCTTGAGATTCTACTTTTTTTTACTTGGTCATTTATTCGTAAGGTCTCGAATAACTCTTGGCTCTATGTTGCAATAAACTTACGGATGCAAAGATAATCTAAATCTTTCAAACATCCAAATTTTTCCTTCTTTTTATTTCTTCATTGGCGCTCCTCCATTATTATTTATGTTTAAGATGCCAAATTGGAATCTTAAACCTGATCTCTGTTCAAGGTCACAATTTGTGACCTTGAACGTACAGGCACGTACTACTCTTTTTTTTCTTTATCAACAGAATTTGATATCGCATATTGCGATATCAAACCATTTGAAGTCGCAATTTGCGACTTCAAGATTTATCTTCTTCCTCTCTCCGTTTCTGAATGGCTGCATAACCAATCTCAGGAAGTGGTTCTTGCTGTTTCTCGCCAAGTTGAGTCAAGGCTTCATATACCTGAATGAGTTCTCTCTTGGTTTCTTTCACCTCTTCTCTTGTTGCCGTTCCAGACTCTTCAAGAGCCTTTATACGCTGGCGCAACTCCTCTATATCCTTTTGGGTAGCCAGAACAGGCAATGCCTGACGCACAGCCACAAAGGCACGCATAATAGAGATGTTAATTTGAATAGCAATGTTGCTATTCAGAATACCACTCAACATAGCAACACCCTGCTCCGTAAAAGCGTATGGTGGGCGTCTCAGACCTTTCATATCTGCTTTGGAGGTCACAATTTGTGACTTCCAAAAAAGGAATTCTTCTTTTATAACTGAAACATGAAATCCTCAGGAAAACGCAAAATATTACGTTTTACTGCTTGTATCAGTGCTTTTGTTTCTACACCATACATGTTTGCCAAGTCGCGATCCAGCATCACGCGCTGGCCCCGAATCTCATAAATCTTCCGTTTGATTGGTTCTAATGAGTCCATAAATTTGTTGTTAATGTTATGTCTTGTCATAGTCTCCCGAGTTAAGGTTGACATTTAGACGGCTACAAAAGTACTACTTTTTTGTAACCATTCCAAATCCCTCTTTTCACTTTATCGACGAAACCCCCGTTTTGCTCGATAAGATTTTTTATTTAACTATCTTTAATATCTCCAACACCTCTGTTACACTTACTGTTGGATGACTTCTAGGGCTTTCTTGACGATCTCGCTGCGTTCGTTGAAGACGGAGAAGTATTCGCTCATATCCCAGAGGTCGCGGGCGATGAGAGCCTTCAACTGCAGACGGAGGTAAGACAATGTCTTTGTCAGTTCAGCCTCATCTCGCGGTTCTATCTTCTGTTTCTTGCCCTCAGCAATGACCTCATCCACCAGACTCTGCGGCACCTCGTAGTGCTGTTTGTAGTCGTCGAACGACTGCCAGCGCTTCTTCAGTTCCTTACGGTGGTTGTCGACATAGCGGAGGTTGGACTGGATAACAATCGACTTGGCCGCCAGTTCCCGATGGAATCGGGTATAAACGGTGGTGTCGAGCGGCACGTAGTAGTCGGGCATGATGCCGCCACCGCCATAGACGGTACGGTGCTCCCGGAGCGTCTCGTACTTCAACGAGTCGGCGAAATGGATACTGTCGACATTGGTCAGTTCACCACTCTTCAGACGGTTTAACATGTCCATAGCATAGTCCTTGCCTCCGCCCTTGGTATAGGGTTTCTGGATGCAACGGCCCGAGGGGGTGTAGTAATGGGCAACGGTAAGACGGATCATAGAGCCGTCGGGCATATCGATGGGACGTTGGACAAGACCTTTACCGAAGGTACGACGCCCCACGACGAGGCCACGGTCCTGGTCCTGAATGGCTCCCGTGACAATTTCTGCCGCCGAGGCCGTATAGCCATCGACAAGCACAACCACTTTTCCTGTCGTAAACCTTCCGCCACCATGGGCCTTATACTCATTTCGCGGGACGGTACGACCGTCGGTATAAACAATCATATCACCCTGTTGCAGGAACTCGTCGGCGATATCGACGGCAGCCTTCAGGTAGCCACCGCCGTTCTCCTGCAGGTCGAGGATGAGATCCTGCATGCCTTGAGCCTGCAATTTCTCCAGACTCTCCTTGAACTCATCGTAGGTCTGCGACCCGAAGTTGCCGATACGGATAAAACCGATGCCTGGACGGATCATATAGGTGGCATCAACGGACTTCACGGGAATCTTATCACGGACCACAGTGAAGTTCAGTCTGTCCTTGATTCCTGAACGGATGACGCCGAGATTCACCTTCGTCCCCTTCGGACCGCGCAGACGTTTCATAATCTCTTCCTTCGACATGTTCACACCCGCAATGGCAGTATCATTCACCGAGACGATGCGGTCGCCGGCAATGATGCCTACCTTCTCCGAAGGACCGTTGGTGACGGGCTGGATGACCATCAGCGTGTCCTGCATCATATTAAACTGTACACCGATACCCTCGAAGGTGCCGTTGAGTGGTTCGTTGAGTTCCTTGACTTCCTTGGGTGTGGAGTAACTGGAATGGGGGTCGAGTTTGTCGAGCATCCCACGGATGGCATCCTCGACGAGTTTCTGCTCGTCGACACTGTCGACATAAAGATTGTTGATGGCAAACTCGGCATATTGCAGTTTGCGCAACGGCGAATCCTCCCTGTTATTGATCCTTATCTGAGCCTGTAAAGGTGAAAAGGTGAGCAGCGATAACATCGCTGCAAACAAAATCTTCTTATTCATATACATCTTCTTCAGGGCGGTCTTCCTCGATGACGAGGTTATCGATGATGAAGTTCTGACGCTCCATCGTGTTCTTGCCCATATAATATTCCAAAAGTTTCTGTACCTGATCGTTCTTGTGGAGGGTGACCTGCTCCAAGCGGATGTCTGGACCGATGAAACCGGCAAATTCCTCGGGAGAGATCTCACCAAGACCCTTGAAGCGGGTGATCTCAGGATCGGGTCCCAGTTCACCGATGGCTTTCAGACGCTCGTCCTCACTGTAACAGTAACGGGTGATAAAATCGCCTTTCTTGTCGCCCTTGGCATCCGCCTGGGCGATGATCTGTTTGTCCTTGATCTTCGTACGACGGTTGCGCACTCGGAAGAGCGGCGTCTGGAGCACATAGACATGGCCTTTCTTAATGAGTTCGGGGAAGAACTGCAAGAAGAAAGTGATGATGAGCAGACGGATGTGCATGCCGTCAACATCGGCATCAGTGGCCACGATGACCTTGTTATACCTCAGAGTGTCGAGACCTTCCTCGATGTCAAGGGCAGCCTGCAGGAGGTTGAACTCCTCATTCTCATAGACCACCTTTTTGGTAAGACCGAAACAGTTGAGTGGTTTGCCACGCAAGGAGAAAACAGCCTGCGTGTTCACATCACGGCTCTTGGTGATGCTGCCGCTGGCAGAATCGCCCTCGGTAATAAAGATGCTCGACTCTTCCTTCCGCTCATCCTTGACATCAGAGAAATGGATACGACAGTCACGGAGTTTGCGGTTGTGGAGGTTGGCTTTTTTGGCGCGTTCACGGGCCAGTTTGGTGACACCTGCCATCGCCTTGCGCTCCCGTTCGCTCTCCTTGATCTTATTTTCCAAGACCTCTGCCACATCAGCGTGGATATGCAGATAGTTGTCCACCTCCTGTCTGATGAAATCACCCACATATTTATTAATACTCACCCCGTCAGGCGCCATCGTCAATGAGCCGAGTTTGATCTTCGTCTGACTCTCGAACATCGGTTCCTCCACGTTGATGGCTATCGCCGCCACGATACCCGTACGGATGTCACCATACTCATATTTGCCGTAGAAGTCCTTGATGGTACGGGCGATATGTTCCTTGAAGGCACTCTGATGCGTGCCGCCCTGCGTGGTATGCTGTCCATTGACGAAGGAATAATATTCCTCGCCGTATTGGTTGGCATGGGTGAAGGCTATCTCAATGTCCTCGCCCTTGAGGTGGATGATGGGGTAAAGGCCGTCATTCGTCATCCGGTCGTTGAGCAGATCCTCCAATCCATGACGGGAGAGGATGCGGCGTCCGTTATACATGATGGCGAGTCCTGTGTTCAGGTAGGTATAGTTGCGGAGCATGTTCTCCACAATGTCATCCTGGAACTTGTAATTGAGGAAGAGCGTATCGTCGGGCTCGAAGAAGATATAGGTACCGTTCTCGTCCTGTGTCTTCTCCGTCTTGTCGCTGGTCATCTCACCTTTCTCGAAGGTGGCCTTGCGCATCATACCGTCACGGTAACTACGTACCTCGAAGTGACTGCTCAGGGCGTTGACGGCCTTCACACCGACACCGTTCAGACCCACGGACTTCTTGAACGCCTTGGAGTCGTACTTACCACCGGTATTCAACACAGATACCGCCTCGATCATCTTGCCCTGCGGGATGCCACGGCCATAGTCGCGGACGGAGACACGCAGGTTATCGTCGATGGTCACCTCGATACGGTCGCCTGCCTTCATCTTGAACTCGTCGATGGAGTTGTCGATGACCTCTTTCAGCAACACGTAGATACCATCTTCGGGCAAAGAGCCGTCGCCCAAACGACCGATATACATACCTGGACGGGTACGCACATGCTCCATATCACTCAGATGACGGATGTTCTCGTCATCATACCGTACTTGTTCCTGTGGGGATAGGTTTATTTCTTCGTTCATAGATTTTTTCTAAAACATCTTCTGCGTTTATGTTGTATGTGCTCAAGGTATTGCCACTGCGACTGCACCTTCTCGTTGGTCTCCATCTCTACGTTGGTCTCGCCCCACTTGAAACCGTATTTCTGATAACGGGGGATGAGGTCGTAGAACAACAGGGCGTTGGCGCCTTTCTGCTGATATTCGGGCAGGATGCCCACCAGCATCAGGTCGACACACTCTGCCTTGTGGAATTTCAGGGCTCTGATACAATGCCACCAGCCAAAAGGCCAGAGACGACCCCTGTGACACTTCTGCAAAGCACGGGTCATCGAGGTGATAGAAATGCCTATACCGATGATATCGTGATTCGGGGTGTTCCAGTCTTCAATCAAACAGAGCAAGTCCATATCGAGCATCGGGAAGTACATCTTCAAATATTCGTCAATCTGTGCTTCCGTCATCTGAGAATAACCATAGAGATGACCAAACGACTTATTGACCACATCGAGCACCTTGCGGCCGATCTGTTCCTTGCCGAACACCTGACTGCGCTTGGGGTGCATCGGATGCAGATTGTAGCGTTTCATCACCAGTTCGGCTATCTTCTTGTATTTCTCAGGCATCTCACCGTCCTTCGGCACGATGAGTTTGAACTCCACATAGTCATTGTCCTTCTCCCAACCGCTGAGTTGTTCCAGATGCTTGGGGTAATAGGGGTAGTTATAAATGGTGGCCATCGTACCCATCTGGTCGAAGCCTTCTACCAACATACCTTCGGGATCCATATCCGTAAAGCCCAGCGGTCCGACAATCTCCGTCATACCCTTCTCCCGTCCCCACGCTTCCACTGCGTCGAACAGGGCCCGACTCACCTCGATGTCATCGATGAAATCGACCCATCCGAAGCGGACACTCTTCTTTTCCCACTTCTCGTTGGCACGATGGTTAATAATGCCGGCGATGCGTCCAGCGACCTTGCCATCCTTATAAGCCAGAAAATATTCCGCCTCGCAGAATTCAAAGGCGGCATTCTTGTCTTTGCTCAGGGTATGCAAGTCGTCAGAGAACAAATTGGGCGCATCGAACTGATTACCCTCATACAAATCGTAATGAAAGTCGATGAAGGCGGTCAGACTCTTCTTGTCCGTAACCTTCTTAATAACTACTGATGACATAATTCTGTCGTTTAAGCCTTAAATCGTTGCAAAGATACAAAAAAGAAACGAAGAAGTGAAAAGTGAAAAGTGAAAAGTGGTTAAAGGTGTCAAAATTTACGGCAAATGAACAATTGATGCCCTCCACCAGCAACGGTTGTGGCGAAGATAAACACGTCGCCACCATCTTTCAGTTTCAGTATTTTGCGGAGTTCAGCCACAGACATCGGGAAATTGCGGACGGTGATATTAGCCCTGTCGATACCGGCAAGAGCCGCCTTCAATTCGTGTTTGTTCATCGAGGTCGCGCGTTTAATAATAAACTGACGACCCGGAAACTCCGGTATCTCTTTGTCAGCAACAAACAGGTGACTATTCTTGTCGAGTTGCATAACCCCAAACCGCTGCTCCAACAATTCAAAGCATCCGGCCTTCATAATGGAGGCATTAGGCTCGAACAAATACTCCTGTTGGAGGGGATTTGTAATCCCCGACTTCTGAGAAGGGGATTTGTAATTCCTATCAAAGGAAAACACCTTTTCATTATTCACACATACCACCTTCAAAGGCTTTACTTCTTTTGTCAGTACTAGCAGCAACTCTTTGCACTCATTATCTACCGATACAATATGCACTTCATTAACCTTTCCCAAATCCTCTACCGCCTTACGCCAGTCGAGCATCGGGGAGAGTTTCAACAGGACACGGTCTGCCTTTTCTACCATTTCATCGAGGATTTCCAGTACATTTGGCGTACAATCGGCTATGCCATAAGTCCTTCCCCCATGCACATCCCTACGGGCCGGGTCAAGATAAATCAAGTCTGCATGATCCATCTGATGCAAATATGCCACACCGTCGCCACAGACCACCTCAATATGCTGCAGACCCAAACGCTTGTAATTCTCCGATGAAATGGCGCATAATGCGGGTTGACGCTCCACATGGACAGCCCTTTGGAAACCTTGCGAGATAAATGCCATATCAACTCCAAAACCAGCCGTTAAATCGACCACAAGGACTCCTTTCCCTGCAATACTTGCCTTGTATCTGGCCGTCTGTTCACTTGAACACTGTTCCATTGACAAATGCGGAGGGTAGACAATACTGTCGACAGCCGCCCAAGAGGGTATCTTTGTTCTGGCCATCTGTCTGCCTGCAATCTGTTCCAAGGCATACGTCAGATCCACCTCGGGGTCTTTCGCCCCCCGAAGTGCCAACTGACGGACATCAGCCTCAGCGTGCTCACGGATGAAATCTCTCGTAACTTGGTTCATACCGTCTGCAAAAATAGTTGTTTTATTTGAGTTTTTTACAAGCGGCTGCAAATTTTTCACTTTTCACTTTTCACTTTTCACTTTTTTTCGTACCTTTGCACCCAAACAACCATTATAACATTAAAAATGAAAATGAGAAAACAAGCCCTGATCCTGGCAGTTATAACGATAGCATTTGCTGCCAACGTCCGTGCTGGCGGACTGATGACCAACACCAACTACCACATCGCTTTCGACCGAATGATGGCCCGTGGTGCTACTTTTGACATCGATGCAGCCTACTCCAACCCCGCAGGACTCGCCTGGGGACATGAGGGCTGGCAACTCTCTCTTAATTTCCAGAAACCTTGGCAGAACCGTGATATCAAGTGGAATAACACCACCTATGAGGGTAAGGCTTCCGCCCCCATCGTTCCGGCCCTCTTCGCTTCCTATAAAAAAGACAAATTGGCCATTTCATCGATGATTGGCATCGTAGGCAGCGGCGGTTTCGTAGAGTATGACAACGGAGTACCCATGTTCAATGTGCTGATAGGTAGCACTATCACCTCGCTCACCCAAGGTCTTTCCGAGGTGACCAGTGGCGCTACGCCCGTCGTCACCCCCGACCAGTTCGACTCCGAGATGAAGGGCAAGCAATATATTTATGGTGGACAGATCAATTTCACTTATAAAGTGCTCGACTGCCTTTCGGCTGCAGCAGGTATCCGTGCCAACTATTACGACGGTTACTATCGTGGTCATGTCATAGCAGGCCACTCCAACATGGGAACCCTCGCAAACCTCTCGCTCGACGTCGACCAGAAGGGTTGGGGCTTTACTCCCCTCGTGAGCCTGGCTTTCCATCAGGGCCCCTTCACGCTGACAGCCCGTTATGAATTCCGCACGAAGATTGAGACCAAGAACGAGACCAACAGTCTGAATGCTGAACTGAATACAACCAAGTTGGTTACAGAACCGCTGACAAAATTAGTGTTGGATAACATTATTTCGGCAGAACAGGCCCAGGCCATCGGTCAAGGCATCCAGCAGAAGATGAGCGGCGGTTTCAGCGCCTACACCGCCCCATACGAGGACGGTGCCAAGACGCGCTACGACATGCCCGCTCTGCTCTCTGTGGCTGCCGGCTATGAGTTCACCCCGAAACTGCGCGCCACCCTCGAATATCATTTCTTCGACGATAAGAATGCCAAGATGGGCGGTGACCGTCAGAAGGAACTGACCCATGGCACCCACGAGTTCCTCGCAGGTGTTGAGTATGACATCAACGACAAGTTTACCGTCAGTTGTGGTGGTCAGCGTACCGACTACGGTCTGAGCGACGGCTACCAGCAGAACACCTCATTTGCCTGCGACAGTTACAGTTTCGGTCTCGGCGGTGCTTGGAACATCACAGAAAAGGTCCGTCTGAATGCCGGCTATTTTATGTCCATCTACAGCGACTACGAGAAGCAGGCTTCCTATGGTATAGAGACATATAGTCGCACCAACTATGTGGTTGGTTTAGGTGTCGACTATAAGTTCTAATCTCAAATAACATTTTTTAGCGTCAATAAAATAACAACATTCATAAATAATGTATATCTTTGCACCTGAAATATGAACTAAAAACAAGGAATATGAATCAATTATTCAAAAAGACACTTATCTGTGTGTTTGGCGCAGGCCTCATGACCACACAGGCTTCTGCACAGTTATCGTCCAACCCCGACAAGTTCCTGGGTAATATTACCACCCGCTATCAGATGGATGCAGGAGGTGGTGTGCCGAAATACTACGAACTCTGGAATCAGGTGACGCCTGAGAACGAGTCTAAGTGGGGATCGGTGGAAGGTACCAAGGGCAGTTACAACTGGGGATGCGACACTCCCTTCAACTATGCCAAGAAGTACGGCTTTACCTATAAGTTCCATGCATTGGTGTGGGGCGCCCAGTATCCGAACTGGCTACCGAACCTGTCGATCAAGGAGCGCTATCAGGCCCTTGTAAAATGGTATGATGCCGTCAAGAAGAAATACCCCACCCTGCCCATGATCGACGTGGTGAACGAAGCCGTAGGTACACACCAGGCAGGTAACCCGATGATGAAGGAATCCTTGGGTGGCGGCGGTAAGACAGGCTACGACTGGCTCATCAAGGCTTTCGAACTGGCTTACGAGCGCTTCCCGGATGCCATCCTCATCTACAATGACTACAACACCTTCCAGTGGAATACTGACGAGTATATCGACCTCGTCCGTACCCTTCGCGACGCCGGTGCACCAATCGACGCCTACGGCTGTCAGTCGCACGACTTGACCGACTGTGACTTCAACAAATTCAAGACCGCAGAGACCAAAATCCAGAATTCACTGAAGATGCCGATGTACAGCACAGAGTATGATATCGGCACATCGGATGATAAACTTCAGGAGAAGCGCTACAAGGAACAAATCCCGTATATGTGGGAGAAAGACTATTGCGCCGGCATTACCCTCTGGGGCTATATCTATGGTGCCACCTGGACCACCGATGGCAACTCCGGTATCTACAAGAACGGTAAGGAGCGTCCAGCCATGACTTGGTTGAAGGAATATATGGCCAGCGATGCAGCCAAGAACGCCAAGAGTCCCTTCCCCGGTATGGTGAAGGAAGCCTCTGTTTACATCAGACCACGCGATCTGAAGGTAGCCAAGGGTGATAAACTCCCTATTAAGGTACGTGCTTCTATGGCAACCAAGACCATCGAAAAGATTGACCTCTACGTGGGTGATGACCTGATTGCCACCATGAAAGAAGCACCTTATGTAACAGAATATGCTGTGCCATCGGATGCAAAAACAGGTTGGAAGGAATTAAAGGCTGTCGTCACCACTACTGATGGTGCAACCTACGAGCGTCTGTCACGCTTCAACATCCTCAACTCTACAGAGGTACGTGCACCCTACAATGAGACTGTGCCGACACTGCCAGGCACCATCATTGCCCAGGAATACGATAAGGGCGCATCTGGTGTGTCCTTCAATAAAGCCTCACGCGACGTCACGAAGGCCACACAGAGTGACGGTTGGATGGAATACACTGTCGACGTGAAGGAGGACGGCCTCTATTCCATGGATGTTGAGATTGCCTCCACCAAGACCGGTGGCTGGTTCCATCTGGCAGAGTATTCACTCGACAATCTGGCCTATCTCACCGATTTCATCGAGGTACCAAATACCGACGGCAAAGATAACTTCCAAATTATGAACTGCGTGATGAAGGAGCCTCTGACGGCTGGCCGCCACACCCTATGCCTGAACATCGACAAGGGCGGCTTCTACATCAAGAGCATCACCTTCCGTCGCTATGAGCAGGACAATAGCATCTCCGTCAGCGTTGCTTCCTTCAATCCCAATACCATCGAAGTGGGCGACAAGGCTACCATCGAGGTGACTGCCGAGAGTGCCAACAGCACCATCGCCAGCGTAAGGGTCTATGCCAACGACCTACTGATAGGTACCATGACCGAGGCGCCCTTCACGATGGAGTATGAAGCCACTGTAAAAGGTAACTTCCTGATTTATGCTGTTGCCACTGATGCAGAGGGCCGGGAGAATTCATCACGCAAGAAGGCACTGAAGGTCAACGGCAAGCGTGAGCCCTACTCTGGCACACCCATCGTCATCCCTGGTGTTATCCAGGCTGAGAACTTCGACAAGGGCGGTGAAAAAATGACCTTCCACGATTCCGACGACAATAGGGAAGGTGACACCGAATACCGCAAGGACGGTGAGGGTGTTGACTTCGTGAAAGGCAATGGCGGCACCGCCATCGGTTACACGGCAGAGAATGAATGGCTGGAATACACCGTCGACGTGCAGGAGGCTGGCACCTATTCCTACAAGGCTACCGTCTCTTCAGGTACCAGCGGCTCCGGCTTCAGCATCGCCTTAGTCACCCCCGGAAAGGTCACCACTGTCGCCAAGGTCAGCGTGCCGCAGACGGGTAACAACAACTGGGATACTTACAAGGTCGTTGAAGGCGAGTTGACCAAGGATCTGGAGGTAGGTCAGCAGATCATCCGCTTCACCATCACCGGTCAGCAGTGTAATATCGATAAGGTGGAACTGATCTGCGTCTCCTCGGGCATCCGTGATATGCTCTATGACATCCCTGTCACCGACCAGAAGACCTACGACCTCTTCGGCCGCAGGGTGAACGACAACTACAAGGGTATCATCATCAGAAACGGTAAAAAACATATCAACAAATGAAGAAGACCATCACCATGATCGCTGTGCTGCTGGCATTCGTCCTGAATGCCAGCGCACAGGATCAGATTCCAGAGGCTCCACAGACGGAGTTTGCCCTGCAACTGAAAGTCACACTCGGTGAGACCTATTCCTGCGGTGAGACGCAGCACGGACGTCGTACCGTCATCCCCATCACGGGAGGCACCTTCGAGGGTCCGAACATCAAGGGAGTCATCCTCAACGGCGGCGCCGACTACCAGTTGGCCAATGCCGCAGGCCGTACGGAGGTGGAGGCCATCTACAGCATCCGCACTGACGACGGTGTGAACATCCACGTGCGCAACCGTGGCATCATCGCCAGCAGCAAGGACGCTCAGGGCAATCCCTCGTTCTATTTCCGCTGCGCTCCGCAGTTCGAGGCTCCTGCCGACAGCAAATACGCCTGGATGAACAACTCGCTCTTCCTCTGCGCCCCCTCGTTCTCCAGCGGCTTCCAAGGCATCGTCCTGAATGTCTGGCGGGTGAAGTAGCATCCATCTTGACACTGTCATTTGTCACTTTTGTCATGTGTCACGCTGTTATGCAGCGTGCTTCAGATAGTATTTCTCCGTCTTGACATAAATTTTCAGGTCATCCTTGTAGTCCAAAACCCGAACGACTTTTCTAAAAAAACTCGTCAAAATTTGGAAGTATCATTATTTTTTAATTACTTTTGCAGCGAAAAGTATTATGATGTATTACAAATGTATGACAGATTATGGCAACAACAACTATTAGAAGACCCGCTTCGTTCCGCCTTAGGGCAGACCTGCTGGAGCAACTGAAAAAGAATGCTCTGCGAGAGAATCGTACACTAAACAATTACGTGGAAAGCGTGCTGCTCGACATTGTCTATCACGAGCCGAACGCCCTCACCCGTGCTGCCATCGAAGAAGCAATGTCAGGCCGCAATCCCAATAAAGTCTACGACAACGTAGAAGACATGATGTCTGACCTCCTCAATGACGATAGTGACAAATGAAAAAACTCCAGCCAACCACCCAATATGACAATTATGACAAATGACAGTAAGAAAAAGAAGCTTCTTTTATGGATGGGCGTGATGCTTGTGTTGGTTCTGACTGGCTGCAAAAAAGATTCCGACGATCCTGAGGGTACCCCTATAGACAACCCTATTGACAATCCTGCGACCAATCCAAATAATCCCGATGGCGTCCCCAACGGGACATATTTCCCGACAATGGGTTATGTGTTCGACGGCTTATTCTACTACATTGATGTCAATAGTGGTACTGCCACATTTTGCCTTCAAACCAACGAAGCGATTGAAAGTATCACTATCCCTCAGCAGATAGAGTTGGATGGTAAGAACTATACAGTCACGAAAATAAATAACTACTCTCTTAGCGGCTTGAAACAACTGACTTCCGTCAAACTACCCAGCACCATTACAGATATCGGTAACGAAGCCTTTACTGGCTGCGAAAAACTTGCCACCATCAACCTCCCTGATGGTCTGACGGAGATTAGGTCTGGTACGTTCCAGTACTGTAAGGCACTCACGTCCGTCGACCTTTTCCCAGGCTTGACTGTGATTAACAACTATGCGTTCAACGGTTGCGAAAGTCTCACATCTGTGACACTCCCCGCCACACTGACGTCCATTGGTCAGGAGGCTTTCCATGATTGCAAGTCCCTGAAGTCGGTCGAGATTCCCGAAGGGGTGACATCCATCGGACTGGATGCTTTTAAGGACTGCAAGAGTCTCACGTCGCTCTCGATTCCTGCCGGTGTACAATACTACTATCCATTCGAGGGATGTGATGCCATCGAAACCTTGAGTGTTTCTTGTATGTTTGTTGGGCGTTTCGGAACCAACATCACGACATTGGTGCTCGGTGAGGGTGTGACGAACATCGAGGGAAATGCTTTCGACGGCTGCACCAAACTCAACTCGGTACACTTCTCCAAGACAGTCAATGTGATTGGTCCGTGTGCCTTCAGAGACTGTGTTTCACTGACTTCCATCGTACTGCCTGAAAATCTGACATTAATACACGATAGGGCATTCTATGGCTGTCAGAATCTATTGAGCGTAACGTGTAATGCGCCGACACCTCCTTATTTCCCCGACGTGAGCGGCTATCCTCCCTTTGAAACTGAGACGCAGGAGAACGGCACACTTTATGTTCCTTCTATGTATGTGGATGCCTACAAGTCTGCCCCTGTCTGGCGCGACTTCAAGAACATTGTAGGAATATAGGATCGCACATTTAGTTTATATCTTTGCTGAATAATAAATATTAGCGTATGAAAAAGATTATATTGATAGCCACTTTTGCCTGTTGGACAGTAGGGATGGCAGCCCAGAATCCGAAAGGAGGTCTTTCCATTAAACCAATGGCAGGTATCAACATCTCGACATTGGCTAATGGCACTGAGGGTATGTATCATACTAAAGTTGGTTTTACCGGCGGTGTCGAGATGGAATACGGAGTTAACAACTGGCTGGGACTTTCATTGGGCATGCTCTATTCTGAGCAAGGTGCCAAGGTTGATGGAACTCTACAAGCTCTCTTAATAGATGATATGGGCGAACAGTATGTAACTGCCTCCCAAATGGAAGGTAAATTGAAGTGTAATTACCTAAATCTGCCACTAATGGCCAACATCTATATTCCCGCTATCAAAGGACTGGCACTGAAAACTGGCGTTCAGATGGGTATTCTTACCAGTGACAAGATGGCTGTGGAGGCTCTGACTGTGATTGCCAAGATTCCATCACAGGATAATAGTAATCAAATGCGTTATGTTGACAGTAGTAATCCCGATACTGAAGCCTTAAAACAAAATGTCTCTGTGTCAGATGTCTGTAAGTCTATCGATTTAGGCATTCCTATTGGACTATCATACGAATACAAGAACATTTCGCTTGATGCCCGCTATTACTTCGGACTCACCAAGATTGACAAAACCGAAAATCCTGATAACGCCCAAAACCGTTATCTGAGCATCACATTAGGCTATCGCTTCCACTTATAAATAGAATAAACTACGAGAGATAAAAAAGCGGCCGCTGCAGGCATTCTGCAACGGCCGTTTCTTGTTACCCTTAATCTTTTTACTCTTTAACTCATTTACTTCATTCTCTGATTCTGAATGGTAGCGCCGAAGAGCATCATGTAGGTGTTGTACTGCTCGTTGTTCAGCACGCGGCGCATGTTGCGTACGTCTTTTCTGATGGCCTTCTCATACTGGATCACTTTGTCAAATCCTTTCGCTTGAGCGGCTGTTGCCAACTCTGTGTTCAGGCTGCTGCTGATGGCCTCTACGGCTTCCATCTGCTCGGCGGTTAACTGCAGTTTGTCTGCCAGTCTCCGTACGTCGAAACTCATGTCGTAACGCTCTGCGTTGTTTACTACTGCCTGATTTTCCTCAGTCTCTGCGAACCCGAAGGTCATTGTCATTGCGGCTACTACCGTTAAAAAAATCTTTTTCATTGTTCTTTTATTTTTTATTTGTTATCCTGTTTCTTGTTTGTTATCCTGACTTTTTGTTGTCGTGATTTTTGTTTCTTTGTCTCTTTGACGAAACAAAAAAGAAAAGGTTTAAAAAACAACGAAAAAATTTTTTATTGCTCTGGAAATTGCTGGTAGATACGCAGTCCGTAGTCGGCACTGGAGGCATAGATATACTCCATGATATCGCTGGTGTCGTGCTCATAGTCGAGGGCAGCCTTAGCCCTCAGCCAGAAGATGAATTCCACGCAGCAGCCCGCCTGTGCAGCCTCAGCCTGACGCACCAACGGATTCTTCTCGCCGATGACTTTCGGATTGTCACGCAGCCACTGTTCGATATGGTGACGGAACTTGGTGATGTTAGCCACACCGTCATCATCTACCGTCAGCGAACGGAAGTCGAAATAGACTTTCCGTACCTGTTTGCGACCTTCGTTCTGTTCCATCCCGATCCAGTTCTGGAAAGAGCCGTCAACCAGTGTCTGCGGGGTAACAGTGATGATGGTATTGTCGAAGTTCCTCACCTTCACCGTTGTGAGTGTAATATCCTCCACTCGTCCGTTGGCGCCGGCAGAAGGCACGGTGATCCAGTCGCCGATATGTACCATCTCATTCGTCGTCAGTCGGATGCCAGCCACCAGTCCCTTGATAGTATCTTGGAAAGCCAGCATCAGGATGGCCGAGGCAGCACCCAGTCCGGCAAAGAGTGTCGTGGGATCCTTGTCGATGACGATGGCCACCACTACGATGACGGCGATGAGGACGACGATGATCTTCATCACGCCACAGAAGGAATAGAGATATTGTTGCTTGGCTGTACGCTGACTACCCTCCAACTCCTTGAACGAGTCGGTGAACACGATCACCGTGCGCACAGACATAATAGTAATGTATATGGCCGTCAGACGTGTCAATACTTCACGCACCGTCGGATAGTCGAAGAAGGTCAGGGGCAGCAGTTGCCAGATGACGATGGCAGGCACGATGCTACAGGCCGACAGCAACACACGCCGACTGAACAAGACATCGTCCCATTTCACCTCCGTCTTCCTCGTCAACTTCTCCAGAAGGGGTACTACCAGTTTCTTACATAACAGACCCGCTGCCGCTGCCAACAGGATGGCTATCACTACCAAAACAGCGTGACTGATGAAATCAACCATACCGCCTTCCAGTCCCCACGACCTCACCAGTTCCTCCACAAAAATCTGAATCTTTTCCATCTTCTATTATTCTTTTTGTGCAAAGATACGAAGTTTTTCGGATTTTTGTACTATCTTTGCAACAAAATTTAGCGACAGACATGAAAAGAATAACTTTGAGCCTTATCGGTATGCTTTTTGTCACAGGGTTGGCAATGGCACAACAAGAGAGTGCAGCGGTGGTCGACACCAAGTGTGGAAAAGTGAGTGGAATCATCCAGGAAGGTACGATGGCCTATCTCGGTATTCCGTATGCGAAGGTGGAACGGTTCATGCCGCCCCTGCCCGTCAAGAAGTGGAGCGGCATACGCAAATGTGACCACTGGGGCCCGATGACGATGCAGCAACAGAACCGTCCAATGACGGAAGACCAGATGTCGGAGAACTGCTGTGTACTGAACGTATGGACGACGGATCTGAAGGCCAAGAAACCCGTGATGTTCTGGTTGCACGGTGGCGGTTTTGATTCTGGCACCTCGGAATGGGATCCCGGTATGTGTCTCGCCAAGAAGGACGTGGTGGTGGTGAGCATCAACCACCGTCTGAACATCCTCGGCTTCCTCGACCTCTCGACGTGTGGCAAGAAATATAAGTATTCTGGTAATGTGGGTATGCTCGATGCCGTACAGGCTCTGGAGTGGGTGCGCGATAATATCGCCAACTTCGGCGGCGACCCCAACAACGTGACCATCTTCGGCGAGTCAGGCGGTGGTGGTAAGGTAGGCACATTGATGTGTATGCCAAAGGCTAAGGGACTCTTTCATAAGGCGATCATCATGAGCGGCACCATCCTCAACGTGAATACGAAAGCGATGACGGAGGAACTGGGCGAGGCTGTACTGAAAGAATTAGGTATCGACAAGAAGAATATTGCTAAAATAAATAAGGTGTCTTATCAGGATCTCTACGCCGCTGGGCAGCGGGCAATGGCTGCCAGCATCGGTACCCGTCGACCTGGTACGCCGATGATGTGGGGCTTCGGACCGGCACCCGATGGGGAAGTGCTCCTGCAACAGCCCTTCCAACCTTCCTTTGCCAACATCAGCGACGATATCCCCTTGCTGATCGGTACCACCTTCAACGAACTGCAACGGGCTCGTTACAATCAGAATATCACTTTAGAACAGGCACGTACCGAACTGCAGCGCACCTTCGGCGACGAGACCGATGCCTACATCAGTGCCTTCTGCGAGACCTATCCTGACAAGTCACTGCGCGATCTGCCTGCCGACCTGCTCTGCATCGACTGGCTGTTCCGTCCGAAGACCATCATCACCGCTGATGCCATCGGTGGCAAGCGTAAGGCAGACACCTATGTCTATATGTACACTGTCGGCGAAAGCGACAACCGAGGCTATAAAGGCTCTGCTCACGGTTCAGAATTAAAGTACTGCTTCGACGTGCTGCACCATTATAGCAACCAACTGTCACAGTCGTGCATAGACACAAACAAGAAGTGGGCGACAATGATGAGCAATGTCTGGGCAAAGTTCGCCCACGACGGCAATCCCAACTATGCCGGACTGCCCGACTGGCATCCTTACACCAAGGAGAACGGTGAGTTGGTTGAGTTCGGTGGCGACAAACCCACCCTCCGCCACAACCACGACCGCAAACTAGAGGAAATCATCAATCGCCACTGCTTCAAGCAACTGGACGAGTTTAATAAACGCAGATAATATTTTCTAATCATTCAAAAATACAGATTATTATGAGTACAGGTAATGTGAGACCAGCGGATATGGAGCGTATTACGACTCCTGAACTGGCACAGAAATTCATCGAAGAACAGATCAAGGAGTTAAGGGCTCAGATTGGCGACAAGAAGGTGCTGCTGGCCCTGTCGGGTGGTGTAGACTCTTCAGTGGTGGCTGCCCTGCTGATTAAGGCTGTGGGCAAACAACTGGTGTCAGTCCATGTGAATCACGGACTGCTGCGCAAGGGTGAGCCTGAGCAGGTGGTAAAGGTGTTCCGCGATGAACTGAATGCGAATCTGATTTATGTAGATGCAGTTGACCGCTTCCTGGATAAGTTGGCCGGTGTGGCCGATCCAGAACAGAAACGAAAGATTATCGGAGCAGAGTTTATCCGTGTGTTCGAGGAGGAAGCCCGTAAGTTGGAGGGTATCAGTTTTCTGGCGCAGGGTACCATCTACCCGGATATCGTCGAGTCGGGTCCTGTGAAGTCGCATCACAACGTGGGTGGTCTGCCCGATGACCTTCAGTTCGAACTGGTCGAGCCGATTAAACTGTTGTTTAAGGACGAGGTGCGTGTAGTTGGTAAGGAACTGGGTCTGCCTGATAATATGGTGTATCGTCAGCCGTTCCCCGGTCCTGGTCTGGGTGTGCGCTGCACTGGTGCCATCACACGTGACCGTCTGGAGGCCCTGCGCGAGAGTGACGCCATTCTGCGTGAGGAGTTTGCCAAGAACGGCCTGGAGGGAAAGGTATGGCAGTACTTCACCATCGTACCCGACTATAAGTCAACGGGTGTGAAGGACAACAAGCGCAGTTGGGACTGGCCCGTCATCATTCGTGCCGTGAACACCCGCGACGCTATGACAGCCACGATTGAGGAGATCCCTTATTCACTCCTTCACCACATCACCCAACGCATCATCACGGAGGTTCCAGGTGTGAATCGTGTCTTGTACGACCTCACTCCAAAACCCACCGGGACAATTGAGTGGGAATAGGAACTAATAGGCCTGTTCGTGGACGCCCTTAACCGCTCTACCTGAAGGATCGTTCATGCCTTTGAAGGCGACATCCCATTCGAGGGCGATGGCAGTAGAACAGGCAACGCTGGCTTCGCTGGGCACACTCTTGGCGGCACTGTCGCTGGGGAAGTGCTCAGCGAAGATGCTACGATAGTAGTATTCCTCCTTGTTCTTTGGCGGATTGATGGGGAAACGCTCGGCAGCATGGGCCATCTGCTCATCTGATACGGCTTCAGAGGTAATTTGTTTGAGGGTGTCAATCCATGAATAGCCGACACCATCGCTGAACTGTTCCTTCTGTCGCCAGGCGACTTCTTTGGGCAGCATATCGGCAAAGGCCTCACGAACAATCTTCTTTTCCATCGTGGAACCAGGACACATCTTAGCCTCTGGGTTAGTGCGCATAGCGACATCGAGGAATTCTTTATCGAGGAAAGGCACACGGCCCTCAACGCCCCAAGCGCTCAGGCTCTTGTTGGCACGCAGGCAGTCGTACATATAGAGTTTGCCGAGTTTGCGAACGGTCTCGTCGTGGAAGTCCTTTGCTGTTGGCGCTTTGTGGAAATAGAGATAGCCACCAAAAATCTCATCAGCACCCTCACCAGAGAGTACCATCTTGATACCCATCGACTTGATGACACGAGCCAGCAGATACATAGGAGTAGAGGCACGAACAGTGGTGACATCGTAGGTCTCGATGAAATAGATGACGTCGCGGATGGCATCCAAACCTTCCTGGATGGTGTAGTTGATTTCGTGGTGTACGGTGCCGATATGGTCGGCTACGAGTTTCGCCTTTGCCAAGTCAGGGGCACCTTTCAGGCCTACGGCAAACGAGTGCAGACGGGGCCAGTAGGCTTTCGTCTTCGAGTCATCCTCGATACGCATCTCTGAGTATTTCTCAGCAATAGCAGAAATGACGGACGAATCCAAACCACCGCTCAATAGCACACCATAAGGCACGTCAGACATCAACTGACGCTTTACGGCATCTTCTAATGCATCATGAATGGCCTCGACGCTGGCGGGGTTATCCTTCACAGCATCATACTGCATCCAGTCACGACGATAATACCACTTCTGCCCTGGATCGACACTCCAATAATAGTGTCCAGGTTTAAATGGCTCATAGCGCTCGCATTGTCCTTCGAGAGCCTTCAACTCAGAGGCTACATACACAGTGCCATCGCTGTCATAACCAATATAAAGAGGTATGACGCCTATTGGGTCGCGGGCAATCAAGAACTCGTTTTTCTCTTCATCGTAAAGCACAAAAGCAAAGATACCACTCAGGTCTTCGAGGAAGTTGATGCCCTTCTCACGATACAATGCCAAAATCACCTCACAGTCAGAACCCGTCTGGAACACATACTGTCCGGCAAAGCGACGACGGATTTCCTGATGGTTATAGATCTCACCATTCACTGCCAAAACCTGCTTCTTATCAGGACTATAAAGAGGTTGTCCCCCACTCTCTGGATCCACGATGCTCAGTCGTTCATGGGCCAAGATGGCTGAGCCACCACAATAGATACCACTCCAGTCTGGTCCGCGGTGGCGGATTTTCTGACTCATCTTCAAAGCCTTTTCACGCAACTCATGCGTCTGCTCCTTCACATTTAGTATTGCTACGATTCCACACATAATATCAGTTACAATTTGACGATTTACAATTTACATTTTATAGATAGGAAAGATAGAGATAATTGGTTTGGGCGGGATATTCCGCTGCGAGGGTGTCTATCTGGTTGACGGTAGGCATGATGCCCAGCATCTTGCGCCACTTACGGACGGTGAGTCCTGCCTGTTCCATCTTCATACGGTTCTCCAAGCCGATGGCACGGGCTATCTGGAAATCAGAGAAGCCATAGACTTTGGCTGCACGCAGCAGCAAGGCTACCTCTGGCGACTGCAGATACTCCTTAAACTCACTCGGCTCCATAAACTCAGAGATTTCAGACAGATGGGCATATTCTTTCAGTTGCAGGTCAATATCCACGATATGCTTCAGTTTCTGCAGGAACCAACGGTCAATCATCGTCAACTGATGAATCTGCTTGACAGTATAGCCAATCTTCAAGGCCTTCGATGCCACGAAGATACGCATGTCCGTAGGTTCGTGGAGCGATGTCGCGATGTCAGCAATCTTAATCTCGTGGTTCTCTACAAAACCGTGCATTCCTTGGCCAATCATACGCAATCCCTTTTGCAGTGCCTCCTCAAACGTACGACCAATCGCCATTACCTCACCCACACTCTTCATCGATGAGCCGAGTTGGCGCTTCACGCCTTGGAACTTAGTCAGATCCCAACGGGGAATTTTAACCACTACATAGTCGAGGGCTGGCTCGAAGAAAGCACTGGTGGTCTTGGTGACGGAGTTCTTCAAGTCGAAGAGGCCATAGCCAAGTCCCAGTTTGGCAGCCACGAAAGCCAAAGGATAACCTGTAGCCTTAGATGCCAATGCAGAAGAACGACTCAGACGGGCATTTACCTCGATGACACGATAGTCTTCTGAGTTGGGGTCGAGGGCATATTGCACGTTACACTCGCCTACGATGCCGATATGGCGGATAATCTTGATGGCGAGGGCACGCAGTTTGTGATACTCGCTATTGGTGAGTGTCTGCGACGGAGCCACCACAATCGACTCACCCGTATGGATGCCCAGTGGGTCGAAGTTCTCCATATTACAAACGGTGATGCAGTTATCATACTTGTCGCGCACCACCTCGTACTCGATTTCCTTCCATCCCTTAAGGCTTTTCTCCACCAAAACCTGTGGCGAGAACGAGAAGGCTTCTTCTGCCTGTGCCAGCAGTTCTTCTTCGTTGTCGCAGAAGCCAGAGCCGAGGCCACCAAGGGCGTATGCCGCTCTTAATATCACAGGGAAGCCCAATTCGTGTGCTGCACGCTGCACTTCCTCAACGGTGCTACAAGCCTCGCTCTTGATAGTCTTCACACCTATCTCATCGAGGCGCTTCACAAACAGGTCACGATCCTCAGTGTCGATGATGGCCTGCACAGGGGTGCCGAGTACCTTCACCCCATATTTCTCCAGCACACCTTTCTGATAGAGTTCCACGCCACAGTTCAATGCCGTCTGTCCACCAAAACTCAAGAGAATACCATCAGGTCGTTCTTTCTCGATGATGCGCTCCACAAACTCCGCCTTGACAGGTTGGAAATACACCGTATCAGCCACGCCTTTGGAAGTCTGCACCGTCGCAATATTAGGATTGATCAGCACTGAATGGATGCCCTCTTCTTTCAGAGCTTTCAGAGCCTGTGCACCGCTATAGTCGAACTCACCTGCCTGACCTATCTTCAGCGCGCCACTACCCAAAAGCAATACTTTTTTCATATCCGAGACACCTTTTGGTACATCAGGAGCGCACTCCAGCGCGCTTAGGGGCGAACTCGAGTTCGCCTTGGGACGTACTGATGCATCCAAATAGTTCACAAATTCATCAAACAAGAATTCTGTATCTACTGGTCCTGAACAGGCCTCCGGGTGGAACTGTGCCGAGAACCAAGGATTCTTCTTGTGGCGGATGCCCTCATTTGAGCCATCATTCATATTGACGAACAGTGGTTCCCAGTCAGCAGGTAGTGTTGAGTCATCGACAGCATAGCCATGATTCTGCGAGGTGATAAAACACTGGGGCGTGCCGACTTCCTGCACAGGTTGGTTGTGTGAGCGGTGACCGTATTTCAGTTTGTAGGTCTTTGCGCCGACAGCACGCGCCAGCAATTGGTTACCGAGACAGATACCCATGCAGGGACGGATAGTCTTGTTATCTAGAAACGCACGAATATGCGCTACCGTCATGCCACACTGTTCTGGGTCACCTGGGCCATTGGCTAAGAAAAGGCCATCGAAGTCGAGCGTATTGAAGTCATAATCCCAAGGCACGCGCACCACCTCGATGCCACGCCTAATTAAGCAACGGATGATATTCGCCTTCACGCCGCAATCCACCAGCACAACGCGATGCTTTTTCTCACCCTCAGGCTGATAAGTGATGACATCTTTGCAACTCACCTTTTCCACCCAGTTTACCGATCCGTAGGTTTCGGGAATCATGGGGACAGACCCATGATCCCCTGCTGCACCCTCAATCTCCACGCGCCCCATCATCACACCACTCTCTCGCAGCACTTTCGTCAGTCGTCTTGTGTCGATGCCCGTGATGGCAGGTATCTTCTCCCGCTTGAGCCAAGCGGATAATGACTCTTTAGCATTCCAGTGCGAATAGGTCTCGCTATAATCCGCCACCACCAGCGCCTTGGCATGTATCTTCTCGCTTTCCATAAACAACGGCAGACCGTTTTTGCCCAATCCCGTATCAGGCACGCCGTAGTTGCCTATCAACGGATAGGTCGTCACCAATATCTGACCTGCATAACTGGGGTCTGTCAGACTCTCCGGATAGCCTGTCATAGCGGTATTGAATACCACCTCGCCAACACAAATGTCAGAGTGTTGCCCCCTGCCAGAAGACTGCCCCCCGTCTGGTCGAAGGGTCCCTTCATATCCAAAAGACCAGCCCACAAACTGACTGCCATCTTCGAGTATCAATCTTGCTATTTTCATTATAGTTGTAATTTCAAAACTTGTTCAACATAATTCACAAACGCCTGATTCACCTGTCGGATGCCGCCAGGCGTGGGATAATGGCCCGTGAAGTACCAGTCGCCAGGATGGTTGGGACAGGCATGATGCAACCCCTCGATGCTCTGGAACACTAGTTCTACAGGTGTCAGCATACCTTCAGGACGCAACATCTCCACAATCTTCGCATTGATTTCCTCAACAGTGAACGGTGCATAGATATTACGCACGTGGTTCAGCGAGGCGGGCGAATACTTGCAGGCCTTATACGTATCGGCAATCAGTTTCTGCATGCCTCTGTCCTTAATCAGTGCGATGGCGGCACGGAAGGCGCAAAGTTCTTCCAGTCGCGACATATCGATGCCGTAATAATCTGGATAGCGGATCTGCGGTGAACTCGACACCATTACGATCTTCTTGGGATGCAGACGGTCGAGAATCTTGAAGATACTCTCTTTCAGCGTCGTACCTCGCACAATCGAGTCATCGATGATCACGAGGTTATCCTCGTCAGGCTTGAGCGAACCATAACTGATGTCATAGACGTGCGCTGCCAGGTCGTTGCGCTCAGAGTTGTCAGCGATAAAGGTGCGCAGTTTGATGTCTTTCCAAACCACCTTTTCTGTGCGAACTTCCCCATGCAATTTTCTAAAACCGTCCGTCATACCATAAAAGGCGACCTCGGCGGTATTGGGGATATACGAAAAGACTGTATGATCCACATCGCCGTCGATAGCCTTGAGGATAGCAGGTGTCAGTTGTTCGCCTAAACGTTTGCGCTCCTGATAGATATCACGATCAGAACCACGACTGAAATAAATTCTTTCAAACGAGCAGGCACTCAGGGGCTGCGCAGGCATGATCTGTTCCAGTTGGCTCTCACCATTCTTGTGGACAATCAACGCCTCACCAGGCTGGAGTTCACAGATGTCATCTGCCTGCAAATCAAATGTCGTCTGCAATACAGGACGCTCGCTGGCCAGTGCCATCACCTCATCATCGCGATAGTAGAACGCAGGGCGGATGCCCCAAGGGTCACGCACACTGAACATCTCACCGCTTCCAGTCAGTCCGCACATCACATAACCACCGTCATAATGACTCATTGTGGTTTTCAACACATTCGCCATCTCCACATGGTTGTCGATATAGTCCGTAATAGCAGTGTCCCTCAATCCCTGCTCTTTCGCAAGGGCATAGAGTCGCTCCACCTCACGATCCAGACGGTGTCCCATCAGTTCGAGGGTGATGTATGAGTCACCGTAGATACGAGGCGACTGGCCCTGCTGGGTAAGGAACTGGAAGACCTCGTCGATATTGGTCATATTGAAATTACCACACAGACAGAGGTTCTTCGCCCGCCAGTTGTTACGGCGCAGGAAGGGATGCACATACTGCAGTCCGCTCTTGCCTGTCGTCGAATAGCGCAGATGTCCCATCAGCAGTTCGCCAGCCATCTCCTCCGTCACACGACTGAAAATCTCCGTGATGGCATCCTTACCCTCTGCCTTCTCACGGAACATATACTCCGTGCCAGGCTCCTTCGTCAGACTGACGGAAGCGATACCGGCACCCTCCTGTCCGCGATTGTGCTGCTTCTCCATCATCAGGTAGAGTTTATTGAAGCCGTAGCGCCACGAACCATATTTCTGCTCGTAGTAACTCAGCGGCTTCAGCAGGCGGATCATCGCCACACCACACTCATGCTTCAGTTGTTCCATCGATGCAGGCTTTTACGAACGACATAAACAGCGGGTGCGGATGCAGCACCGTTGAGGAGTATTCTGGATGGAACTGCGTGCCGATATACCATTTCTTTTCTGGGATTTCGACAATCTCCACAAGGTTGGAGGCAGGGTTGATACCCACGCATTTCATACCGTTCGACTCATATTCATCCTTATAGGCATTGTTGAACTCGTAGCGATGGCGATGGCGCTCCATAATCATCTTACTCGTCCCATAGGCCTCACAAACCATACTGCCTTCTCTCAGTTCGCACTCGTAGGCACCTAGTCGCATCGTGCCACCCATCTGAGTGATGCTCTTCTGCTCCTCCATGATATCAATCACGTTGTGTGGTGTATCAGGATTCATCTCGGCGCTGTTGGCGTCTTTGTAGCCCAATACATTTCGTGCGAACTCAATCACCATCATCTGCATACCTAAGCAGATGCCGAAGGTAGGAATATCATTGGTACGGCCATACTCCGCTGCAATAATCTTGCCTTCGATACCACGACTGCCAAAGCCTGGACAGACCACGATGCCTGCCATACCTTCCAACTTTGAGGCGACATTCTCAGCCGTAATCTCCTCGCTATTCACAAAATGAATCTTAGCCTTCACATCGTTGTAGATACCTGCCAGATTGAGACTCTCGCGAATACTCTTATAGGCATCTTGCAGATCGTATTTACCCACGAGGCCGATATGCACCTCGCGCTTCGCATTGCGCTGCTTTTCAAGGAAGTCGTGCCACGACTTCATAGCCGGTGTCTCGCCCACGGGAATACCTATCTTCCGCATGATGGCAGCGTCGAGACCCTGTTTCTGCATACTCACCGGCACCTCATAGATGCTCGGCATGTCCTCGCTCTGCACCACGCATTCCAAATCGACATTACAGAAAGATGCCACCTTCAAGCGTATAGCGTCGCTGAGGTGGCGTTCTGTTCTGAGTACGAGAATGTCGGGCTGGATACCCATCCCTTGCAGTTCCTTGACGGAGTGCTGCGTGGGTTTCGTCTTCAGTTCATCGGCGGCTTTCAGATAGGGCACGTACGTCAGATGCACACACACCGCATCGCGCCCTAATTGCCAGCGTAACTGTCGGATGGCCTCCATAAACGGCGCACTCTCGATGTCGCCAATGGTTCCTCCCACTTCAGTAATGACGAAGTCCAGATCTTCTTCGGCGGTAGCAAATTCTTCACTCTTCACTCTTAACTCTTCACTTTGACGCAGCATCCGCCGTTTGATCTCGTCCGTGATGTGCGGCACCACCTGAATGGTCTTTCCCAGATAGTCGCCGTGCCGCTCGCGGTCGATGACGGTCTTGTAGATGCGCCCTGTGGTAATCGAGTTGTTGCGGGTGGTGTGAATACCTGTAAACCGCTCGTAATGTCCCAAGTCGAGGTCAGTCTCCATACCGTCCACCGTCACGTAGCACTCGCCGTGCTCGTAGGGGTTCAGCGTGCCAGGGTCGATGTTGATGTAGGGATCGAACTTCTGGATGGTCACCTTGTAGCCTCGCGCCTGTAGGAGCTTTCCAATTGAGGCGGAAATGATACCCTTTCCTAATGAGGAAACGACGCCGCCTGTGACAAAAATATACTTCGTATCCATAAAAACAAATGTATTTTATGGACTGCAAAATTACTTAGTTTTATTTAATTTGTTCGCGTGCGTAAGGAATATCGATTGTTAAAAACACACTCAACTATCAATATGTAAAGTTTGCAAACATATTATCCCTCGTTTTCCTAACAAATTGTATCATTTCTCTGTCATTTCGTTACAAATCGTCACTTTATAAGAAAAAAACAATAAAGGCGGGCAAGAACTTTTCGGTCCTTGTCCGCCAGATGTAAGATAAACTATGCTTGTTGGTCTCTGATGTAATGCATGATCTTTCGATGTTTGAGGGTTTGACATTGAGGGCGATGCCTCGGATGGCGACGCTGCACCCAGGGTTAGAGGCTCGAATACTCCGAACAATCGAAGCAGGGGCAGTCCTTGTGGACGTTGGGGAGGTCGCGATGGCCGAGGATGCGGGCATCGGGGTGGGCCTTCTTCAGGCGACGGAGCAGGCGCAGCAGGGCGCGTTTCTGCTTGGGCGTGCGGGTGTCGTAGGCGTTGCCATGCTCGTCGAGCCCACCTTCGTAGCAGACACCGAGCGAGTGCTGGTTGTAGCCTACGGCGTGGGCACCGACCAACTGCTCGTGGCGCGTCTGGTAGGTCCGGCCGTCGCGGGTGATGTAGTAGTGGTAGCCGGTGAATCCGAACCTTTCCGCGTGACAGCGGATGAGGGCTGTCACGGGAAAGTTCTGGTTCGAGCGCGTGGCCGAACAGTGGACGACAATCAGATCGATGTGGCGCATGACTGTACGAAAAATGAACTGATAATGGCCGTCAACACGGTGATAATGAACTGGATGATGGTCTTCCAGCGTTTCATGTCCTTAAATAACTTCATAATCCTTCAATCGTTAAATAGTGAATATTAATTGGCTTTTAGCCGACTGATGGCGCGACTCGGCAGAGCTCATGCAAGCATGGCTCTGCGCTCGCTGCTTCATCAGTTCTGGTCAGCGTAGTCCCACTCGTCGGGCTCGGAGTTGATCTCCAGCACAGTGCCCTTGGTAGGCATCTGGAACGAACCGGTGTAGGTTCCGTCGTTCTCGGTCAGCGTGATACGAGTGCCGTTGACCTTCGCGATAGGCTCCTTGCCCTCAACAGGCACGACGCTGATGTTCACGTTCGAGCCGGAATGCACCTGGTCGTTACTGTTGATTTCCTGCTCGCTGTCGTCGGTCACGGTCGAGGTACCGTTGCCGTACTTGTAGATCACCAGCCTGTAGTCATCCTCCTGACCCTGCTCGGTGCCGCTCTGTGAACCGCTATTGCCGCCGGTGTTGCTACCTGAGCCGTTGCTACCTGAGCCACCGTTCTGCGAACCACTTCCGCTCTGCGAACCGCCATTGGCTCCTCCGTTCTGCGACCCACCACCGCTCTGGGAAGATCCGCTTCCGCTCTGGTTCTGCGACCCTCCGGTGTTACTGTCACCACCCGTCGGAGTCGTTCCACCGCCATTGCTACCGCCGTTGCCACTCGTCTTCGATGTGGCGCTGGCCTTCTTCAGCGTAGCCTCCAGGTTCAGGCTCTTGGCAATCAGTTCGCCGGTGGCACGGGCACGCAGTTTCACGCCCTTGATGTTCTTCGACACGGTGAAGACTTCCTCGCTCACGGCACCGCCGTTGTTTTTGATGCCGAGCGAGAAGATGGCGAGGTCGGCAATCTTCACGTTCTTGCCCTCCAGCAGCAGTTCCTTGATGCACGACACCATGTCGGTGAGCATCCCCTTGATGGCGCCCTTCGAGTACGGCGTGTTGTGGTTCGACATGTGTTCGGCCAGCGCATCCAGGTCGATGGTCTCTTCGATCACGGGGAAGGCGAACCATTTCCCGAACGCCGGAGACTTCCGGTTCTTGTTCTGTTTCAATACATACAAAATCATAATCAAAATAAGTGAAAAGTGAAAAATGAAGAGTGAAAAATTTGCTACCGCGCGACTTGCATCTTTATCAACTCCCTCAGAGTGTTTCTCTGATAGTGCAAAGGTACAACATCTGGGAACCCCGATTTCCGCTTCGTGCAGGCTCGTACAGATAACGCAGAATAACGCAAGATAAAGACGAAAAAAATGTAGCCAACAGTGTGACTACGTTTCCAGATCGATGCAGAACCTGTCTGCTATCCATTTCACAATGTGCGGTGGCAGTACCCTCATGCCAGGCTTCAGTCCCATCCGTGTCAGTTCCTTGCGGTATGGTCTGCACCAGTTGAACAGCGTCCGCACCGTCACGCCCGCACACTGGGCCAGTTGTTGTTTCGTCATTGCTTTCATAACTATCTTGTTTTCATTTCGTAACTATCATACTTTCATTACCTAAGTGCCATACTTCCGTAGACATAACATCATACTTACGGCTGGGGGAAGAGCAGGTCCACGAGGTCGATCTTGGCGGCTTTCTGGGCGGAGGTGGCACGTTGTTCAAGGAGACTGCTTACGGTGATGGGGTGACCGAATACGCCGCTGGCGGCCTCGGCCACGTCGTACCAGTCGCGGTAGGTCTGGCCGTCCTCGTCGGTATCGGGGAAGAGAATGATGCGGCGGCCTTCGAGGGGTTTCAACTTGGCGACGTTGAGTTCGGTCTTGCCGCCTGTGGCCAGCCAAATATATTCAGGTTTCACCTCGGACATGATCACCGCGGTCTTCTCTGCCTCCACTACGGCCACTTTTACATCAGCCATCTTCCATCTGACATCTTCCATCAATAGGTGCAGTCCAAATAGACAGTGGTCGGTGTTCCAATCCTTCGGTAGTTGGCCGTGCTTGCGCAGCAAGTAGGCCGTCCATGTTGGCTTGCGGTCATGGTCGCGGTGACAGTCGGGGCGGTAGTGCATGATCTTGCCGTCGCGCAACTGGTCGAACTCGTCAATCTGCCAGAAGATCACGCCGCCGTCACGACTGGCCCCCAATCGGTAGCGCTGTGCGGCCCGCTGCATCTGCTCCTCGCTGAGGTAGCCGTTGCTGACCACCGCTCGGCAGAACTCCGACGCCGTGCCCAGTCGCTGCTGCCACAAGCGCCGACCCTCGGCCCGCCGCTCGTCCAGCCGCTTACTTATCGCCTTGAACGTATGCGAAAACACCTCATCCATCGTCATCGCCCTAATTATCAATTTTCAATTCTCAATTCTCAATTTGGAAAACCTCCCTGTGGAAGCCTCCCCTCATATTGGAGTCCCCCATATAGGGGGACGGAAATATGGAGGGGGTGAGGGGCTTCAGAAGGGCTCGCCGTCGTCCTGATACAGTTCTGTCTGCACGGGAGCCTGCGGTCTCAGGGCATAGATGACGTGAGCCGCATGGTCGTACGACTTCATGATAACCTCCCCGTTGACAGCCTGTTCCAACAGCGAGTTATAAAACTTCCACGAACGGATGTTCGACAGTCGGCACACTTCCGAGCGCAGTTCCGCACCTGTCACCTGTTGTCGTCCGCCGATGGCATCGCTGAAGAGCCGCCGCACATCCACCTGCCACTGGTCTTGCTCATCGTGCCGGATATAGTCGGCATTCAGTTGCGGATAACAATCCGCTTTGTCCTTGCTGCCCCCGTCTGTCGGCACACCACATGACACAGGCAGACCGTCGTCACCAACTTCGAAGTACATTGTGCGCTCGATGTCGTACTTGCGCGTCAGCGTCTGCTCCAACGAGAAGATGCGCTGTGGCAACAGTTTCTCGCAGCTGTACACCTCGAACGCCTTGTTCATCAGTTCCGTACCGATCCATCCGCGCAGGTTGTGGTCCTCACCGCTCTTGTTTTGGTGCAGTACACACACGATGCAGCAGTCATGTTCCGTGGCCAGATGCATCAGTTCCTCCATCACCTCCTGTGCCAGTACGCCGTCGTTGATGTCGTTCACCAGGTCGCGGATGCCGTCGACAATCACCAGGTCGGGCTTGCACCTCGTCACGGCTTCGCGCAACAGGTCACGCCGTTCCTTCCATGGCACCGCACGGACATTGAAAGCCTCACCCCCAGCCCCTCTCCAAAGAGCGAGGGGAGTAGTTGCATCATTCCCGTTTGACATCATGGGGATGATGCGGTTATTCAGAATATCTTGAGTTGATTCGTCGCTTTGCTCCGTGTCGTACCACATCACCTTGAACGGTTCCTCGCGCATCCTTTTCAAAGGCAGTTGGCATATACTCCCCTCGCCCTTTGGAGAGGGGTTGGGGGTGAGGCTGCCCACTGCCATCAGCATACTCGTGACAAACGTCTTACCCGACTTCGCCTTACCCGTTATCGCTACCAGTTCACGCCTCGGAAAACAGGGCTTGCCGAACAAATGGAATAAGAATTCCATCGGCTTCAACTGCTTCTCCGGCGTAATCCTCAACTGTTCCAGCAACAGCATCTTCGGACTCAGCGCCGTCTCCTCGCCCGCATGCTCCAGTTCTGCATCCAACTGGCTCATTACATTCTTATCCATAGCTTCATTTCATTAATTACTCTTATGAGCGCGAAGTTACACAAAACAAAAGACTCCGACAAAAATCGTCGGAGCCTTCGGAGTGTTTTCCGAACATTCAGAAGCCTTTTCCGAATGTTCAGAATTGTTTTCAGAACCGTTATTGCCCTTCTCTCTCCAGTTCTTCCAGCAGGGCCTTGCCCAGTTTCACCATCTGCTCGTGCGCCCCCTGGCTGCCCCAACTGTCGGGCATGCCGTCGAGTTTGCCGCTGGTCATGGGTTTCTGGATGGCATCGAAGTTGCACTCAAAGGGCAGTTTCACCGTGAATGGCCATGTGCTGACGTCGCGCACAAACTGGCTAAAGCCCTTCTTATAGCCCTTGATCTGACACACGCGATAGACCACCGCCCACGATGTGCTGGCAAACCAAAGCCCCTTGTGTGCCGTCTTCTCTATGGCCCTGACCACGGCCTCAGGAGCCGGATGCTGTGTATAGTCTGGTGGTGCAGAATAGGATGTCTTAAACCACTTGTCGGACGAGAAGTTCTGAGTGGTCACACTGTCTATGCGCTGCCCCACAGAGTTGTAATAGTTGATGGTGATGTTGCCGTTTTTGTTGGGATGGTCGTGCAGCAGTTCACCGAGTTTGTCCACCATCTGATTGATGATCTCAGAGGGTGATGGCTCCCCGCTGAGACCTTCCTGACCGTTTGGATTGTCTTCTATATTATTCATAATTGAATGGAGTTTTAATACTAAATAAAATGTTGTCGGTAATGTACGTATTGCGATTTTGGAAAAAAAGTGTGGACACTATTGGTACATTAACGACAAAACTTCCGGGCCAACGCCAATTAGCCTTACTCCAAGTTGTCTATACCGCCAATGCCCACACCATATGGTGTGAGCAGGCAGACAATCTCCCTTGGAGTTACTTTTTGAAACCGAAGTTTTGGCGTTGTTCGGAAGTTTACAAGAAAGCTGTCACTCCTTAATCACAATATGTTGGGTGCAAAGATACTATTATTCTCTGAGACGCCCAAATATTTATGAATATTTCTTTTTATGGACTCATTTTTTCCTTTGTATGAGGGGTTCTACATATTGCTATTTTATCTTCTTAAATCATGCAAATTCTTCGTTTGAGGATTCTACATGATGTTATCTCCTGAAAGCGAAATTGTTTCATTGATTTCGCATCTTGCTAATACGGAACGAAACGGCCTTGTGGCGAATGTAAGGATGAGTGATGGTAGCAAGGCAGGCATTGTAAATGATGTCAGAAGGTGGTTCTTTTGATTGACGCCATGAATTGAAGTCGCTTATATAGTCCTTATAGACGCAGAGTTGTATTGTCAGGTTGTCCTTATCATCACCCATCAGGTCGCGTAGGGCTGCAAGTTCTTCTGCAAGCCCTTTTGTTTCACCATCTGTCGAGTCATCTTCTCGCGCATTCTCCCTGCGGTTTGATACAGGATAAGCCGAATGTAGGCAGTCAAGCGCAGAGGGGTAGTTACTGCTCATCATCAACAGTGGATTGTCGAAGTCAACGCGGTGCAACGGTGTGTATTGCTTTTCGTCGAAGAGTAAAGCACATTCTATGGTGTCAAGTATTTCGGCATAGTAGGCGCTGTCTTGATACTCTTGCTTCGTCAGGTCCATCAGGTGACCTAAGGTATAGCCCATGTAGGCAAGGGTATATGATGCTTGCACGTCAGCTAGAGCCAACTGTATCTCCATAGGTGTATAATGCTCACGACGGCTTACTGTCTGTAAACGGTACATCGTGTTATTCCATATCTTATCGGCTTGTTCGTTTGCTTCAGCAAACTTTCCTTTGCAAAAACCAAGCGAAAGTATGATGTCGTCATAGTCATCCGAAGTACGAAGCCACCGTTCTACTTCACGGCTACTGCCATTATTGTAGATGCATCGGTATCTGCCACTATCATCCTTGCGCACGGTGATGTCGATGGTCTCGCCTGGTCGGGCGAAAAACGCTATATGGTCAAAGCCAACTTTTGACTCTCTGGTAAAGAATGACTGCCGAACAGGATAATTGGCCTGGAACTTCTTGCAAAACGATCCATCATCGGCGATGTCGAGCAGCAGCGTCGCATCGTCCTTCTCGATAACATCATTGAAATAACATTCCATCGACGTGAAGCCGAAACGTTCGGCATCGTAGTCTTCGATACGGCCTTTGACGGTAATTGTGTCAGTCTTAAACCAATCTTGGGGAAGTGTATAGGGATTGGCTGCTATCAGTTCCTGTATCGTAGGGATTGTCAACTTAATCGTTTTATCGTGGATGCCCAACAACTTAAATGCACCACTACCATCGCCCTCGATGAAGTCGAATACCTCTACATCCTTCGGCATTGGCTCAAAGTGCATCGTAAAGTCAGTCACACCGCTTTCAGGCGACTGCACCCATGCGTCAAGGGTGATTCCCTCGGCTGAACGCAACGGGTAGCGGTTGCCGTCTTCGTCCTTGAGATAACAACCTTTGGAAAAACGAAAGTTTCTTCCTTTCTCATATTCCATCGTGAAGTGTATGGTTGTCACCGTATCTCTCATTACGACCTCGCGGGCTTTCAGTTCGCCTCGATTCACGTTCACACAGGCCATCATATCTGGTGTCTTGATGGTCTTGAATGTCTTTCCAAGTCCCGCCACTGCGACGAGGACGAACAGAAGTGTGATGATGGTTTTCTTGTTCATATACATTTCATTTATTTATGGAATACTGCGCCAATGATATAATAGTGTGGGCAGAATTTGAAGTAGTCGCTGGTCTTGGCTTTCTCCTCAGTCAGTTCGGTTTCTCCACAGAAACGCCATCCTTTAGCTTGTTCGTCCCACCAGAAAGAGCCGTAGAAGACAAGGGGGATGAAGGTGTCAAGGGAGAACGAAGTGGGCTGGTATGGCGCTTTCTGATAGCGGTAAATGGTTTGGGGTGCTCTGGGAATAGGCTTCAGCGTCAGTTTCCATGGCGAGGCATCACAGCGAGAAGAACGCAGGGTGATGGTCTCGATGGAGTCCGACTGAACGGGAGAGAAACCGACGGCGAGGGTCTTGGCCAGACGATAGATGCCGCGCTCCATGTCGTCGGCATCGTTCTCTGCATAGATTTCCTGTTGGTCTTTCTCGTTGAAGTCTGAAATCATGGTCTTTGTCCTGAAACCGTAGAGTTTCTTCTCGTCAATCATCCCCTGCTGATTATACTCGCGGATGACGATGGTGAAGCCCGACACGGAGTCGCGCAGAGAAGATATGTCGTAGGTGTAAACCTCGTAGCCACACAATGCCATGTGCTCCATGAAGTCTTCGGGTGTGGCTGCTACTTTCTTGATTTCTTGTCCCTGCCCCGTCATTGCGACGAAGACGAGCAGGATGGTGATGATGGTTTGCTTGTACATGTTGGTTATTCTAATGATATGTTATGGATGACACAAGCCCCCTCATCATCGCCTTCCTTAAAGTCGAATGTGGAAGGCATGACATCGAATGGCTCGAATGTAAGTGTGAAGTCTGTGAAATGCAGAACGCTCATAATGCCTTCTGACGAGTCGGACGCCTTTTGTTGAGGACTGGTTTCTGCGTCGAGTGTAATGCCGTCGGCAACTATTACCTTATACTTTTTGGCATTGGCTGTCAGATAGCAACTGCTGGCAATAAGGAAGCGGTCTTTATCTTGTCCATAAAAGCGGAAACTGACTGAGGTACCTTGGGGATTAGTCTCAACTTTTTTGATGACTAACTGGAGATTGGCGCTATTGTCCTGCTTGGTGCCATTGATGGCATCGGCCATTCCGAGGAACATCCCAGGGGTATAGCCGACGGACTTCCATACGACATGGTAATCGGGTGACAACAGAACGTAATAGGGAATGGCTGGACTATCACAATATAGACTCTCAATGCCTCCCTTAGCCATCTTCCCGTCGTTCCAGTTCTTCCAGACAATTTTCTTACTCCAGTCGCTTTCCTGCCATGCCGACAACTTGTCACGGTTGATGCCGACGATTTCCAACTGTTCTTGTAATACATCACGTACCCACCTCATTTCATGCTCGGCCATGCGACAAGGGCCACAACCGAGACTCCAGAAGTCGAGCAATATATAACGACCACGCAACTCTGCAAGGTGATGTGTGTTGCCCTGCATGTCGAAGAAGTCGGCATCGACTGCCTCTTCGCCTGGTTGAACAATGCGAAGTGGATAGACAAGTCTATGAATGTATTCCAATTCATTCTCGAATCCCTTTGGCGCACGAGCGGCAACGGATGCTTCAACTTCTTTCAGTAGTTCCATGTAAGCGAAGTCCTTGATGTTGTTGGCAGAGCGGCTTGCATCTCTTAATTCTGCGAGCGAGGCCGCATCCACGGGCAAAGAAGGTATGATTTCTAAGGTCTTTTTAACATATTCCATATAGTCATTATTTGTGCCCATTCGCAAAAGGTTTATTATTGCATCGCGGGTATGTTCCATGATGCGGTTGGCCGTGACCTGTTCGGGGAGCGTACTCTCCACTTTCCACATTGGGTACATACAATCCTCACCAGTCATGTTGATGACTGCATTGGGGGCAATGAAAATGGTCTTGATGAAATTAGGGCATCCTTCTCCTTCGAGATAAAACTTACACTCTGTGAGTTTTTCTACGGGTACATTCAAGATGAAGTTTCCTGCATGTACCGTGTCTGTTGCAACGCGTACCATATCGATTGTACATACTGCCTCTGTTCCATTCTTCAACATAGGCGAATAACCCTTGATGATTGCAGTTTTTGTCTGCGCCTGCCCCGTCGTTGCAACGAGGGCGAGCAGGATAGTGATGATGGTTTTCTTGTTCATTGTTCGATTTGGTTTATTTGTTGTTGGGGAAAATCTCTTCGAGTTTTCTGTCAAGTTCTTTGCTGCTTGCAATCCTGCGGGAGAGGATGGTGCCGTCGGGGGCAAAGAGAATCTTGTGTGGAATCCCGGTCACTCCATAGATGCTCATGGGCTTGGATTCGTAAATCTGGGGAAACGGGATGCCCAATTTCTGCACGACGCTGTCGGATTTCTCTAGGGTGTCGCTGACGGTGATTCCGATTACCTTCAGCCCTTTGTCCTTGTATTTCTCGTACAAGGCAATGACATGGGGCATGTCAGCCGTGCAAGGCCCGCACCACGAGGCCCAGAAGTCGGCAAGCACATAGTTGCCCCGCCCCACGAAGTCGGAAATGGCGGTCGGCTTGCCATCAGGAGAAACGCCCGTAAGTTCCTTGAACATCTTGCCCTCCTCGGTTTCCTGCACCAGCAAAAGACTTTCCTTCAACCTGTCCATCTTAGGACTTGCCTGTAAGTCGGGGGACAGCTTCTCTATAAGTCCAATTGATTCGGTTGACGTGAATAATGACTTGGATTGCCCGATAAGAAATGGAGACAGTGGATGGCCTGGATGGTTGCTGACGATACGGCTGACCACTTCACACATCTTCTTGACGTATGTGTCCATATCCATGTCCGTGTTCTGTACCGCAAGCACGCCCATCAGTTCGTCGTTCATCGGCGTACCTCCAATGCGTATGAGGTAAACCAAGTCCAAGTCAACCGTGAGATTTACGGTTCCGCTTTCCAGAACAAACATTCTTATCCATCCGCGCCTGCCCTGCTTGGCGATGCAGCAGACGGCAGGTTCGTCAAGCGTTCCGCTTGCAGGGACGATGTTCCCGTCTTTGACTTGCAGCGTTGTTATCATCCTTTGCTTCTCGGCATCGATGACAGTCAGCGTATCTGTCGGTGCAGCGTTTGCCACCGTCCCTTCTATTCTCCAAGTGAATGTCTGCGCATGTGCCGCCATTGCGACAAGGGCGAGCAGGATGGTGGTGATGGTTTGCTTCATATTCATTTCGTTTTATTTGTGGAATACTACGCCAATAATATAATAGTATGGGCAAAATTTGAAGTATTCGCTGGTCTTTGCTTTCTCTTCTGTCAGTTCAGTGTCTCCACAGAAACGGATTCCTTTTGCTTGCTCGTCCCACCAGAAAGAGCCGTAGAAGACAAGGGGAATGAAGGTGTCAAGGGAGAACGAAGTGGGCTGGTATGGCACTCTCTGATAACGGTAAACGGTTGGAGACGCTTCGGTGATAGGCTTCAGCGTCAGTTTCCAAGGCGCTGCATCATTGCGAGAAGATTGCAGGGTGATGGTTTCGATAGAGTCCGACTGAACGGGAGAGAACCCGACGGCGAGGGTCTTGGCCAGGCGATAGATGCCGCGCTCCATGTCATCGGCATCGTTCTCCGCATAAATATTTTGCTGGTCTTTCTCGTTGAAGTCTGAAATCATGGTCTTTGTCCTGAAGCCGTACAGTTTCTTCTCGTCAATCATCCCCTGCTGGTTATACTCGCGGATGACGATGGTGAAGCCCGACACGGAGTCGCGCAGAGAGGAAATGTCATAGGTGTAAACCTCGTAGCCACACAAGGCCATGTGCTCCATGAAGTCTTCGGGTGTGGCTTCTACTCTTTTGATTTCTTGCGCCTGCCCCGCCATTGCGGCGAGGGCTAGCAGGATGGTGATGATGGTTTGCTTATTCATGTTTATTTCAATTTATTTGTTGTCCGGGAAAATCTCTTCGAGTTTCGCTTTCAGTTTATCAGTGCTGTTGCTGCCAGAACCACGATAGACTATCCTTCCGGCGGGGTCGATGATGATGGTTGTCGGAAAAGCAGAGATGTTGAAACTGCTAGATATGCTGGCGGTGTCGCTGCCCAGTTGGTAAACATGCGTCCAGTCCATATTGAGTTCCTTGGTTAGCTTCTTCAGTTTCGGCAGGTCGTTCATGCTACCCTCGACGGCGATGCTGACGAGATTCAATGCGGGGTAACGTTTGCGTATATCCACGAGTTCGGGAATGATGGCGATGCAAGGCTTGCACCACGTTCCCCAGAAATCGAGCAGTGTATAACCATTTCCGAGAGAAAGCGCCTTGCCCTTGATGTCCTTAGCGGAAATGGCTGGGGCACGGAATCCTTCGTATGGAATGGTCGGCAAGGTCGCATCGGTGAGTGGAGTGACGCTGATACGGCATTGCTGGCGGCTAAAATCCATGTCGAGTAATCTGATTATTAGACTGTCATGTATGATGGGGAATTGTACTTCTCGTAACATATTATTTTGCAGCAGTTCTCGTGCGAAATCATCGTTATTTGTGGGGATGGAGTCCGTGACGGCGTACTCATTTTTGTCATACGCTGAGCAGACATAATAGTTATTACATTGATAGTCGAAATTGCCTACGAAGAAATCATGGACGTGCAGCATGGGGACGAACTCATCGAAAGCCAATCGGCTGGTTACCATTCCACCACGACCAGCAACTCCATTCAGATGGATCTCGGGGGCAATCCAGATGTCTGCGTATCGTTGCGGGGTGAACGTTCGGACGTTATCTATCTGCTTGCGGGTGAAGTAATAGTGATAGTCGTTCGAAAAGTCGCGGTCTTTGTCCATGTCAAATACGCAGTAATAGGCATCCTTTTGATTACTGTCACGGGCTAACATACACGCGATGTCTTTTTGCTCGTAGAGACGAAACGAAGCCGTGTCCGCTGGCAGACCTTTGAATTCTTCAGTCGGGGTCTCGCATTCATACATAAACTTATTAGTACCTATAACATCTTGCACTCTCAGTTCCATTCCTACGGTAAGGGTGTCTGTGACTTGCCCCTGCCCTGCCGTTGCAACGAGGGCGAGCAGGATGGTAATGATGGTTTGCTTGTTCATGTTCATTTCGTTTTTATTTTATCTTCTTAAATCGTGCAAATTCTTCGTTGAGCCAATCGGCAAACCGATTACTTCGTTACTATCCACCCTGTACCAATTCATTTCACTATTCTTCTCGAACTAACTGTTCCCTTATTCTTTCAGTTATAGGGAACATTCCAGAATACTTCTTATAATCTTCCTCCAATAATTCTAACGAAGATAGTTCCTTTGTATCTGTATATTCATATTCGATGACGTAGAATATATCTTCAACATCAATATCTCTTACAAGATGTTCTTTTTTATGGGTCAATGTCAGATGCCGGTAACTGTTGGAAGACTTTAAATTGAAAACGGAAGGAGTATCAAAATCATTATATCGATATAATTCCGTTCTGTTGTGTTTCGATAAGACTTGTGTATATCCGAAAAGATTTAGCACAAGAGAGTTTTTGGGATACAAGGCATCTATAGACAATAGCATCTCGTTTTTGTCAGAACGAATCTCACAACTGCCTATTGAGATGGAATCCGCATAGACGATGCCCGATTCGATATTTCTCTTTTTATCACGCATTATTTCCTCATATAAAGTGTATTTGTCAAGAAACGGAAGAGCCATATACCTGTCGCCAACCATCATGCTGCGTTTCTTTTGTGCAATGTCTTTTCTCTTCGACATAAAGTAATTCGTTACGACATTACCGTGATGCACCTTTTTGCTTTTGGTGTCTATATAGAATTCCCGTATTCCGTCCATGTAATACTTCAGACATGAATCCACATGTTCTATACTCCTAAAATATACCTTACAATGATAATACTTCTTTTTCTTTGCCGTAACATGGACTTCTGATAATTTATAAGATGACGAAGACAGAAAGATGCTGCTGTCCCCATTATAGACGAGACTTTTGGGCTCGTAGCTTATATGAGAAATGTGATATTCGAAGCCTTTCTGAAGATGAATATATCCTCCCATGTCTGAGCGTCCTATTACAGTTCCATTAGCATTGTAGACAGTAGCATAACAAACTGGATTCTTGGTTATGCTGTCTGCCAACATAACTTGCTGGGCAAATCCCGCTAATCCAAATGTCGTTGCCGACAGCAGGACCAGCAGAGGCAGGAATCGTCTGTAGTGTTTCATTTTGTTCATACTTGCTTTGTTTTTATCCTTGCAAAGTTATGTCTATTATTTGGTACGCACAAGGAAAAGACGAAGAAACCGTAAAAGGGGGTGTTGCAGTGTTTTTAAAGTTAAAATACTGAAAATGAACAAAATAACTAAAAATCAGCAAATAAAAAAGAGGTATATTATAACGTTTATTTGAGGGTAACGGTCTTAAATTCATTGAATTATTCTTTAAATATACCAATCGGCCTGTTCTATTCTATAGATATTTATTATCTTTGCAAACAAATTGAAAAGTATGAAGAAGATAGGTTATCTTGTAATAATGTTGGTTATAGCCCTGGCAGGTTGCACCGAGCGGCAAAATCCTCTCTTGAAGCAGGCAAAAGATCTGATAGATGTCAGACCAGACTCAGCAATGACCATTTTGACACAGGTAAACCCTCGTTCGCTTTCTGAAAGCCAGAAAGCAGAGTATGGGCTGATTGTTACAATGGCTGATTACAAGACTCACAAGAGTTTTGAGAACGATTCTTTGATTTCTGCCTGTTTAGCTTATTTCGACCGTCATGATGATGACTGGCATCGAGGCCGTGCCTATTATTATCGAGGTGCCATCAGAATGTTCAGGCTTAGGAATCTACCAGATGCTATTAAGGACCTCAAAGTGGCTGAGGTTATCTCAGAAGATGCCGATGACGAACCATTGAAAAATCGGGTCTATGAATTACTGGAATATGCTAACTACTATACAAGGAATTCCCCACTCATATTAAAGTATGCAAAGAAGTTTCTGGAGAGCAGCATAGAACTCAAAGACAGTGCTCTGGTTCTGAGAAGCCTGTTCATGTGTGCCACGAGTCATGCAGATATGGAACAGATGGACAGCGCATACACATACATCATGCGTGGACTTGAACTGATTTCGTATGCCGACACCGTCCTATTGGCAGACATATACGCCATTACGGCATCGATGTATCAGGAGAAGGGCGAATATAAGAAAGCAGAGGAGTACTTGGACAAATGGAAAGTGATGGCCCCTACCAGCTATCGGGGCTATTTAACCACAGCACGTATCCAGAAAGCTCAAGGCCGATACGAGGAGGCTATCAATGAGGCAAAGATGGGACTGACAGATAATGACAGGAAAATACGAATAAAATCACTTAAACTTCTTTCGGAACTCTATGAGATAACGGGTGATAAAGATCATGCTCTGAAGGCTTTGAAGCAGATGGAAGCGTGCGCTGATTCTATTATTGTCTCTAACCAGGCGAAACAGATGACTGACTGGCAACGGAAGTTTGATGAAGAGCGTTGGGAGAAAGAATCCCGTCAGAGGATGATGAAGATGGGCGGAGTGATCATTTTCATAGTTCTATTACTGGTAGTTGGTATTTGGTGGCATAGGCGAAGAATGCAAAAGATAAGTTTCCAACTTGATGAGAATGCCAGACGAATTTCCGAGAACCAGACGGAGATAGAGCGGCTGCAACAGAGCGGCGAGGCCAGTGAACAGACCATCGCCGAATTGAACAAGCAAATAGAGATTAGCCGCCAGCGTATTTCTAATCAGTTATTGACAGGCACGCGGCTGTTCGTTAAGCTACAACAAAAGGAATGCATTGCAGATATGACACCAGATGAGCGTCTATGTCTTGTCAATTATTTCGCCCAACTACGCCCGAAGCGCTGGCAAGAGTGGGAGCACACCTACATTTCACTCACACCCTCACAGTATGTCTTTTTGATCCTCCAAGATGACCTCCGCTACGATGACGACACCATCGTCCAAATTCTCGACGTGAAACCCGCCTCCCTCCGCAGCATAAAGTCGAGGATCAAAGGAAGGGAGAGGTAATTTTTATTAAGGACAGCAAGATAGTTATTTCTTCCTATTATATAGTAGGCAGAAAGCGAAAATGTTACAGGAGGAAGTTAAGAATTCGCTCGGCCAAAGGACACTTGCCACCAAATGAACGCAAGAATGACCGACAGAAATAAAACCCCGAATAATCCAAAATTGTAAAAAAGACATAAATTTGGCGTTCAACTGCACCAAATTGAAGATATTTCTGTATCTTTGCAAATAGAAAGTAGAAACCCTATATGAATCTGTTACATAAATAGATGGCTTATTTGAGATGAATAAATATATGACGTTTGTAAAAACAATATTTTGTAAAGTGAGCAGAAGTATGAAGGCTCATTTTAACATTAATACGTTATCTTTTTTAATAGCAATATTGGCAGTCTATATTTCCTATAAATCTCTTGATGAATCTATAAGACAAAGGGAAAGTATGTATAAACCAGAACTCTTTGTTGGAACGGTTGATTTTTGTGTGGACATTAGTGATTTGGATGATATGAAGTTTTATTATGTAGAGTCAGACTCAGCTTTGCGGGAAGTGAAAATGAGACCTTGGTATAGACTCATTAATGTCGGAATGGGAAGTGCACTTAACGTATATGGTCATTTTGCTTTTAATACAGAAACAATGATGAATTATTTCTCAATGACAGGGGTAAGTGGGGTGAAACTAATAAAAGGAGATGGTTTTGAGGATACATTGGTTTTTCATGGCGATTCTATTATGATATTTAACCAAGGATTTGTTGCTGATTGGACTGTAGATTATGTGTTACCCATAAATCAATCTCAGGAGCAGAGTATCCAATATTTCCCACCAAATGTATTAGATGAAATTGTGAAAGCCTATTTATGGGTATCAAATGAACATAAAACCGACAATACAAGTTTTTTTCAAATACCGATAGAACTTGACTATAAAGATATTAATGGAAAGTGGTATAGAAAGGATTTAGAATTGACTATAAGTTGTACAAAAAACAAAAATAAAGTTTATTGTTCGATAAAAGCAGGTTTGTCATTAGAAGATTCCGTGAGAGAATTTGATGAGGCCATAGGAAACTAATGGAAAAAGGGTTGTTTGGTTAGAAATAACAAAGACTTAAAATGTTGATTTGTGATATGCCAGGGAGAAGAAGAAATGTTTTGAATCGAGGCCGTATGCAAGCACAAGGCGGTGACGTAGAAGAATCCTGCTCATGGAGTGAAGTAGAGGTTCCAACTAAAAGGGACGGAAATGGCTATTTGGATAGACTTAAACGTAAATTGACACCGGCAGCACAGAGGGCACGAGAAACTTGTTTCGCAAAAGCTTTGAAATGGGTGAATGATGCACCTTCTAACGGATATGTGGTTGTTACACCAATAAAAACCTCTTTCCTACCATACCCTCCAGTAGGGAACATTAGGGTGGACGGAGAGTTACATAGTGGTGCGGCATTTAAAGATATGGAAGGGTAGAGATGGATACTATTTACTTTATTAATACATACGAAGATTTTCATGCTAATGGCACTAATCGTTCGTATTGGTCAAAGTTTTTCAAGTCTTTGTCAAAAGAACTAAATGAAAAAAACAAGATGAAGTTATATTCTTCGTTTAATGAAAATATGCCAATCTATGAATTTTATTCGGAGGTGAAGGAGCGATTTGTACGCATCATGCAGTACAATCCTAAAAATGAAATTGTAGTGTCGGAGAAATATTCTGCTAATAGATTTTATACAGCTTGGATTGATGAAAGGGCGTTGCATATAAAAGAGCAGGTTGTTCAGAAACCAGAACTTGTGGTATGCTTGCTTATGACAGCTCGGAATATTGATAGGGCTGAGAGACTCATACGCTCTTGGTTGTTAGGAGAGGATGAGATGACAAAAAAGGAAATTATAAAGATATATGCAGATCAGGAAAATATGGATAAAGAGAGTGAGTAGTGGAAATATAGATTCCAATACTGAAATAATGTGTGAAAAGCCGATGACTACAAATGTTTCATCGACTTTTATAATGCCATCGAGTTCCCCATTTTTACCACATCCAGAAGAAATACGCTCCCAAGACCGCCCACAATACCGCCTTCCTCATCCTCCACGAGATGGGCATGGACGACCGCGACGTCCGCCGCATCATGGGCATCACCCAAGAGGCCATCCGCTCCACAAGATACAGAATCCAGCAGAATATGAAGAAATTACCGAAGCCGATTTGTTTTATACAATATAGAAATAGCTAATTCTTCTTGCTTCTGAATGTTTCTGTCACTTTGCTGGCAAGCCAAAGCCTTCTGATAATCGAGCAAATTGGAATTCTCGATATCTCGCTTCTTAGAATTGCGTTTATACTCAAAAGCATCGTGAACATCCTGTAGTGTTGTTGTTGCTTGCCAGTTCCCACTAAGTGCATTAACAAGAAATTTGTTGAAGTCCTCCATTCCTAGTGCGCAATGACACATCTTGATGTCGTATTCTTTAATTCTGTTGTTATCCATAATCTTATAACTTATTATCGTTACTATTATCTCTATTTATTTGGCATTATCGATGGCAAAGATACATAGGTTTTTGCAAAGTTCCAAACATTACCGAAAAAAATGAGATATTTTTTTTAATTTGGTTTTGTAGTTTGAAAGAAAATGCTTAATTTTGCAAGCAAAATACTAAAGGTTATATGAAGAATTTATCTGTTGAACAATTCGGACCAGTCAAGAAGGCAGAATTGGAATTACGTGATGTGAACTTATTTATTGGCGAACAATCAATAGGTAAGAGTACATTGGCGAAACTAATAACGATATTAACAGATTATATTAGTTTGTGTAGGTTAATTATAGGAGGACAGTTATCTTGGGAAGACCAATTGAAGGCTTATAATTTGCATATCTATAAAGATGATAAGTATAAGATAATCTATAATATGGAGGAGAAAGGTGTTATTCTTCATTTAGAGATACGACCAGGCAGGCTTTCTTCTTCAATGCAAAAGAATGGGAAAAAGGTAACAAATAAGAAAAGCATAATGGCTGAGCTTATAAGGTTAAAGCCTATATATCATAATGAATTATGGTTAGATGCAATAAAGAAGGATAGTGAAAATTCTGAAGAAGGGAATAATTCTAATTTAATGGAGTTAATGAATAACTCTTTATATATTCCAGCAGAACGTATCATATATTCTGTAATTGATAAACTGATGCCTGCAATTATACTTGCAAAATCAACAGTTCCATTGAATCTTTTGAAGTTTATGATAGATTTGGGGAATGCCAAGGGTACATACCCACAATATGATATACCTCTATTAGATATTTCATATTCTCATGAAAGTTCAGAAGATTACTTTGTCGTCAAAGAAAATAAAAAGAAATTCCCGTTAACATCGGCTTCTTCAGGTATACAATCTGCTCTACCTTTATTGTTAGTTTTACAATATGCCGTTAACAACCGGGAATATTCCTCTTTTGTCATTGAAGAACCTGAATGTAATTTGTTTCCAGAAAAGCAGGTTGAATTATTGAGGTATATTTTGTCAATAGTAAAAAGTGACAATCGAACTTTGACTATTACGACTCATAGCCCCTATCTATTATCAGCAATGAATAATTATTTGTATGCAGGGACTTTGGTAAAAGAATACGGAGATAATATTCGTGAATCGGTATCTAAGGTTCTGCCAGAATCTTATCAACTAAAGCCTGGTGAATGTTCTGTCTATTCATTAGGAGAATGTATTAATGGTGATGGTGTTTATTGTAAGTCGTTGATAGACGAAGAGACAGGAATGATTGATTATAACACATTGGATGGTATCTCAGCAATGATGACCGATGAGTTTGACCAACTTGAAGATACGTTTATCCAAATGAAAAGGAAGTTATAGTTTAGTATGGATTTCAAGGCAATCTTGCAGTTAAAATTAAAGGATGCTTTTTGCGGTGAGCAGAAGTTTCAGAATATAGTGGATGATAAAGACCTACTGAACGAGTTGTTTGAGTGTGATGATCGTGGTAACCTATTTGTTTATGATGATGGAGAAGTAGGTCACTCCGTTTATATTCAAGACACAAAAGGTATAGGACGTGATAAAATATTTATAGTGCAAAATCAAGATCATAAAGATGTCTTCTTATGGCATATTGATGGAGTTTTGTACAAAAAGAATAGTAAATGCGATTGTGCTTTGTTGACAGATATGGATATGAATTTTGTTGAGTTCAAGTCCAATGCAGAAAACAATAGTAACGCAGCAATGCAAGATAATTATCAAAAAGCGAGCGATCAAATACTTCTTACGTTGAAAGATATTTCATGCAAATGTAATTCTGTTGGGGTTGTGTTAACAAATGTTGTAAAAGTTAAGGCTTTTGCTGTGTTTAATAGAAGTGTGCCGAGGAATGATGCATTACGAAAGAAGATTTCAGCAAAGTTTCTAAAGGACTCTGATGGCGTAAAATTGGTTTTTGATAACACAACTTCTATGCGTTAGATATGAAGTGTAGGATGTAATAGTATTGAATCTGTTCATGTTAAGAAATTAATGTTTTTCTTACATAATATCAAGAACGTGTTAAAGAATCCGCGATTTCTTAACACGTTCTTGATTTCAAGTTAAGAGTTTGTTCGAAAGCGAACATGAGAAGATGTATTAAAGAAAACGAAGTATAATCGTAGAATGGATACATATAAACAGGAAATAAAGGAGAAGAGTCGTAAACTAATATGGGAACATGCCGTAAGTAGTTTGACCTACAATAGGGTTGCCAACAGAGTGTTAGCCCCAGATTATATGCGCAATTTATGGCATTACTGCTATGATGACTGTCTTTGCCCAGCATTGCATGATAACATTCGCTATGATTTTCAATACTTTTTAGATTGGCAATCTTTTTCTGATATTACTTATGGAATAAAACGGCCAGAAGAACTGAAAGTTGCTTTCTTTTGTGGCCCAGAGCCAGAGAATGATGTTCAGCATTTGATTGAGTTGGGAGTCCGAATAGAAAACATGTATGCCTTTGAATATGATAAAAGCATTTTCAAAGTAGCCGTTAACTCTTTACAAACAACATATCCACAATTGAAAATCTTTAGAGGCAATATAGAAAGTTTTACTGATACTTTTAGTACAATTTTTGATATTATCTATTTGGATTTTACAGGTTCGTTATTGACAGAATTCAAAACGGTATGTAAGATGTTCGAAAATAATGCACTATCGGAACAAAGTGTTCTGATAGTGAATACTACTTATCCTGATAAAACGGATGAGAACATAGATTTTCTTGCTCGATATTTTTATGTCCAGGAGTGTTTTGAACGATGTGCTATTTTTGGAGAAGAGGAATGTGAAGACAATGAAAAAGAATATAAGATTGTAGAGACTTGTCTTTCGTATGGTTTCTATACATCTGACGATTTAAAGAAACAAATCTCAGAGCATTTTGAAGATGCTTACGGAGCGTTTCAGACTCATTTCGTAAATAGTTATGCAGCAATGTTGAAGCCCATCATCTCAGTCCTAAACAATAAGATGCTGAAAGAAAGAGTATTTAACTTAAGTGAAAAAGATCTGAGGAATAGGGCTCAAGATTATTTGAACAACACATACGTTATTTTTGATCCGTCATTATGTTCTTGGGGAACATTTACTAATATTGTAGATGCATTACGATGGAAACAATTCTTAAATACTCCAGAGATGGGTATGGTTGTGAATCGGGGTGATGCGATACGCATTAAAGATATGTACATGAATAGTACTTATGATAATTTGCGTGAAGTTTTGTCAATTCCATTACAAATGGAGATTGACAGGATTATGGATAGCTTGGTAGATAAAGGTGGAGGCTTGTTTTGTGATGTACCTATGCAACATCTTTGGCTGGAGATGCTGATTAATCAATTAGGATATCCTTACCATCAGAATTCAGAGAATATGAGACGTTATCGCTATAAGGCTAAAGAGCGCTCCATGTGTCTTGATATCTTAACTTTCGACCGTTGCCGTTCTCTTTATGATTGGTTGCCAATGATAGAATATTATGGCGCAGGCTTAAGTGTGCTAGAGCGACAAATGATAACTCGAATGTGTATAGATGCTATCAATAAGCACACTATTTGGGTTCTTCATCGGCAGTACTTTGGTTCAGCAATGGTTGGAGTTTATGAAAAACCATGGGGAAAACATTATTTCCCGATGGTTCGTGAAGAAATAAAGTAAATCGGAGATATGATGAAAAATGTAATATGTCTTATTGTGTTGGCTGGCCTGCTGATGGTTCGTAGCGGCTGCTGACAGTGGATAATGCGCCTATCGATAAGATTGATTTGGAGCGCTATTTGGGCAGTTGGTATGAGATAGTTCGTTTTGATTACAGTTTCGAGCGGGGTATGGAGCAGACGAAGGTTACCTATACGATGCGTGAGGACGGTATGATTGACATGCAGAATACGGGCATCAAAGACGGCGAGCCGAAGGAAGCGAAGGACAAGGCAAAACTGACTGATATGCCGCCCTATTGCGTGTCTCGTTCTTCGGCCCGTTTTATGGCAATTACCGTGTGATACTGCTCGATTCTGCCTGTCAGTATTCGCTTGTGGGCAGCACGATAATTACCTTTGGATTCTCTCGCACACCCCATCTTTCTGACGACGTGAAGATTGCCATCCTCAACGAGGCGCAGCGTCAAGGCTATAATACTGGCAAACTTATCTGGGTGAAGCAGGAATAAGGAATTGAATCATGACAATGATGCTCGGCTCATGATGCATAGATGCTAAATAGCAGAGTGCTATTGGCATATTCTGTCATACTAAATGTACTGAGCAAGGGCTATAGGATGTAAAGGTATATATCATTAGAAACATGCTGCCATCATTTCCTTGCCCAACTTGCGAATATGGGCGAGGATGGCACTCTTTTTTGATGCTTAATACACCGGTTTCACTACTTCCACCCTCATTCCGAGGGCAGCAATGATACGATAGAACACACCGACACTGGGGGTGATAACGCCGTTTTCTATCTTCGAGATGTATGACTTTGTGGTCTGTGTACGCTCGGCCAGTTCGCTTTGAGTCATCTTTGCCTCTTTGCGAGCATCCTGAATTATCTGACCAGAATAGAACGAGTAGGCAGCCTCTTCGGCTCTTGCACGTTCGGGAGTACCTTCCTTGCCGAACTTAGCATCAAGAACGGCATCGTAGTCAACGATTTTGTGATTGTTTGTCTGCATAATATGCCTCCTTTATCTTTAACTCATAGATACCATCACGTACTAGTTTGACGAACTTCTTTGGCAGTCGATCTTGGGACTTCAACAACAGGAGGCCGTATTGTATTTTCTCCTGTTCCTTCTCTTTCAAGGTCTCCATGAAGGCCTCAAAATAGCCGCCGTATGTCCTTATCTTGCGTTTCATGGGTGCAAAGATAGTAAAAGTTGTCGGATTATGCAACTTTTTCGAAGATTTTTTAGGTTTTACAATGAAATCAATATCTACGGTACTACTTCGGGTCGGTCGAACGATGACTACAAATGCTTCATCGACTACTATAAGGCCATCGACTTCCCCTCTTTCTGCCGCATCCAGAAGAAATATGCTCCCAAGACCGCCCACAACACCTTCTCTAACCTGAAGGTATAGAGTGTGGCTTCGCAATCTTCCTCATCCTCTACGAGATGGGCCTGGAAGACTAGGACGTACGCCGCATCATGGGCATCACCCAAGAGGCCATCCGCTCCACAAGATACAGGATCCAGCAGAATATGAAGAAGTAATTTGGCATAAAACGTGCAATGAGAGAAAAAAAGATGCCCGAAAATTTGGAAGTAATAAAATTATTACCTATCTTTGCAGCAGAAAAAGTATAAAAGTATGCCAACAGTATTTACTTTGTTCGGATATAGGTTCTGGTTTTATGGAAATGACCATACGCCCATTCACATTCATGTGAAGAAGGGCAGTGCTGTGGCAAAATATAACATTCTTCCTATCTCCTTAGTCTATAATCATGGTTTCAAGCCTTCAGAACTGAAAATGATTGAGGCTATTTTGGAGGATAACGAAGAGTTGATTGCCCAGCACTGGAATATGTTTTTTAATAATGCGAAATAAGAAAAGGAGGTAAGAATGGAGAAGATTGAGAAAATTTGGCTGACAGATGATGCCGTATGGATTAGGACAGCAAGCGGAAAGGAAGCCTGCGAGAAGTTTTATGACTATCCACGTTTGAGATATGCCACGAAGGAGCAGCGGGCTAACTATGAGGCTGATGAGTATGGTCTTCACTGGGAAGACATTGATGAGGACCTGAGTTTTGAGGGTTTCTTTGACAAGCGAGAGACAACGCAACTCTACAAGTTGTTTATGGCTCATCCTGAGTTGAACGTCTCAGCCATTGCCCGACGTGTGGGCATCTCCCAAAGTCTGATGGCCCAATACATCAGTGGAAAGAAGAAGGCCAGTGACGCAAGGGTTAGTCTGATACTTGATACCGTCCGCGAAATAGGTCAAGAACTGATAGCGGTATAATTTAAGAGTGCTCTTTGCGGGCATCCCCCTGAAGTCACTCTTCCATCAGCCACTTCCACACCGGCACCACGGGTATTCCCTCTTCCGTGCCTTCTTCATCATAAGTAATCAGCAGGCACTTCCAGTCCTCGTGCGCCTTGGCATACTTCACCAGTGGCGGTACCTCCCTGTTGTATGTGGTCTCATCCTTGATGCTGTAGGAGACCTGTATGGCCAGCTTCTCGTCAAGCACAATGAAGTCTATCTCCTTCTCCGCGTTCATATAATACACATTCTTCTTGCCAAACCGCCTGCACAGTTCTACCGCCACCATGTTCTCCAATAGCGATGTCTCTGAGTTCATTAAGAACAAGTTCAGCAGTCCGTTGTCGACGAAATAGTATTTCTTCTGTGTCTCCTTCTCCGTCAGTTTCCCTACCTCGTTCTCTATGGGCAGTATCAGCCAACTGTCAGAGGCGTATTCCGCATAGTCTATCGTTGTAGGTACACTGATAGACGACCCTGTTGCCACTATCACGTTCTTCAGCCTGTTATACGACAGCGGTTGCTTTACGCTCTCCGCCATTTTCTTGATCAGGATGTTCAACACCCTATCATTCTTAATGTTATTTCGGGCGCAGATGTCACCCAGATAAATTTTCTGATACAGGCTCGACAGCATAGCCCGCTTGTTCCTAAACGACAGGATCTCCGGCAGACCACCGTAATAGAAGTACTCATTCAGATGTCGCTTCACCTCGCTTCTCTGGATGGTGTCATACTCCCAATGCTCCCTCAGTTCCACCTGTTGCGCCGCCAGATATTCCTTAAACGAATATGGGTACGCATCATAAATGAAGAAGCGCCCACCCAGTGTCGTTGCCACCTCCTTGCTCAGCATCTTCGCATTGCTGCCAGTCACATATACCCTGTATTTAGCATCAGTCAGTCTCCGCACAAACTTGTCCCAATGCGGAATGTTCTGCACCTCGTCCAGAAACACCACCGGCTTCTTACCATATAGTTCCAGATGGGCCTCCAGCAGACTGTTGAAGTCTTCCGTCTGGAATTCCGCCAGACGCTCATCCTCAAAGTCCACAAATAGGATCTCGTCCCATCCCTTTCCTGCTGCCTGTAACTGACGCACGCGCTGATACAGCAGATACGACTTACCCGCATGTCTCACGCCAACTATCACATAGTTGCCGTTCTCTTCAAAGTCTATGGGACGATTCACAATCACCGCCTCATCCACTTCGCGCTGCTTACTAATCAGGCACTGCTTTATGACATCTTTACTAATACTCATATAAATTATATTTTATAAGAATCATCCGATTTTATTAAGTTCGGCTTACAAAGTTAAGCATTTACTATAAAACTAAATTAATAAACTCGGAATTTTTGCAATATTTTCACACTTTTTATTACAAACGATTGTTTTTAGCCCAAGGACATGTAGTCAAGAACTGATAGCGGTATAACAAAAAATCCCTCCCGACCGCCATAAGGGCAGAGGGGAGGGACGTGTGCCTGGAAAAGATTAGAGTTGACCTTCGGTCGACCTTCTCCCGCCATGACATAAGAAACGAGTTCCTTCTGTGCATGGCTTAATGAGAAGGTTGCAGTGTAAACCCAAGAACCAGATAAGCCTTTTGTGAACAGGGGTTGCCGACTACCTGTCCGAAGATGGGGATGGAGAACGAGTCAGTTACTTTGATCTCCTTTGTCGCTTTCAGTGCCACGTTGGTGACGGCGAAGCCCGTCGTGCCGTAGAAGTCTGTGGCGAAGGGGACGGCACCGGCCGTAGCAGTCCAGTCAACTGTGGCAAGTCTGAATGGGACATTCGCCTCAACATAACTGCCGTAGGCACGCTTGCCGTCCTTGTTGAAACCATCATTACCACCGATGTTCGTGTACCACTGCAGCGATGCCAGTCCGAAGTCGTAGCCGATGGTGGCCTCAAACACATGGTTCGTGCCGTGGGCGTCGTACTTGAAATAGCGTGCCTCTGGGTCTTGACCGGCATTGAACCAATAGTCCGTGATGCCGATGTTGAAGCCGCCAACCGAATAGGCAAGTGTCAGGTCGAACTCCTTCGTGTCGGCTGGGTCGGCAATGCCGTAACTGCCCCAGGCAGACAATGAAAGTCCTTTGTACCCTACGCCGAGTGTCGGCTGAATGGCAGCACTTCCCAGATCCTGGCCACGCCAGATATAACTACTTACGAGATCTCCACTAATCGTCGTATTAATCTCAGACGAACGGTACTCACCATCGTCTTGTGCAACGACGGTCATACCCATGACCATTCCCATTGCTAATAAAACAATCTTTTTCATACTCTTTTTTCTACCACAGATTTCTCAGATTTCACAGATTTGGCTCCAAATCAGATAATCTGTGTAATCTGCGTAATCTGTGGTTGTTAATAAATACTAGTTGTAACAAGCTTCTCCGTGTTCGTAAATATCGAGGCCTTCTTCCTCAACGCGTTTTCCGACACGCAGGCCGTGCACTTTCTTGATACCATAGAACAGGGCAAATCCGCAGGCGGCAGCCCAGAGGTCAATGACCAAAATGCCAAAGCACTCAGCACCGAAGAACCCCCAACCATGACCGTAGAACGCACCGTTCGAAGTAGAGAGCAGACCCGTCATCAGCGTTCCGAGGATACCGCAGACACCGTGTACGGAACTGGCACCCACAGGATCGTCGATGTGCAGTACATGATCGATAAACTCGATGGCGTAGACCAGTACGATACCACACACGAGACCGATGATCACAGCACCTACGGGCGAGACGAGGTCACAGCCAGCGGTGATGCCTACAAGACCTGCCAGCACGCCGTTGAGCGTCAGAGAGAGCGAAGGCTTACCATACTTGACATAGGTGAGGAACATCGTGGCCACACCACCGGCAGCAGCAGCGAGGTTGGTTGTCAGGAACACATGCGAGATTGCGATGCGGTTCACCTCACCGCTGGCAGCCAACTGAGAACCGGGGTTGAAACCGAACCATCCCAGCCAAAGAATAAAGACACCCAGAGCGGCCATCGTCAGGTTGTGACCAGGAATAGCGCGGCTCTTGCCGTTCTTGTCATACTTACCGATACGGGGACCCAATGCCAGTGCACCAATCAGGGCCAGTACACCACCCACACTATGCACGATAGCAGAGCCAGCAAAATCGTGGAATACATCGCCGAAGGTGGTCATCATAAAGCCGTCGGCAGCATCGTTGCAGAGCCAGCCGCCGCCCCAAGTCCAGTGACCCTCAACGGGGTAGATGATCAGTGAGATGACGGCACTATAAATCAGGTACATCGAGAACTTCGTACGCTCAGCCATAGCACCACTGACGATAGTGGCAGAGGTAGCACAGAACACGGTCTCGAAAATCAAGAATCCCTCAACAGGCAGGTCGCTCTCGTAGAAACTCAGGTTGCCCCAGTTGGGTGCGCCGATGAAACCACCGAGCACATCACCACCAAACATAAAGCCGAAGCCGAGGAAGAAGAACAGCAACGAGCCGAACATGAAGTCGACAAAGTTCTTCATCAGGATATTCGCCGTGTTCTTACTACGCGTAAAACCAGCCTCACACAGCGCAAAGCCCGGCTGCATCCAGAAAACCAACATGGCTGCCAATAGCATCCATACAGTATCGAGTGATAATCCAATTTCGTTCATATCCTAAAAGTTTTTGTGTTTGTTATCCTAATTAATCACTTTTTACTTCTTATCTCGAAGTACGGTGTCGCCGTTCTCGCCTGTGCGGATGCTCCAAGTGTCGATCATGTCGCTCACAAAGATACGACCGTCGCCAACATCACCCGTATGGGCCGTTTTCAGTATCACCTTCACCGTCGGCTCCACCAGCGGATCGCGACAAACGATGGTCAGTGCCACACGCTCAATCACGTCCGTAGAATACTGCACGCCACGATAGATCCTTTCCTGACGGCTCTGTCCGATGCCGTGTACGTTATGGTACTCAAACCAGTCGATGTCCGAACTGAGCAAGGCTTCCTTGACCTCCTCAAATTTCGTTTTCCTGATAATTGCTTCAATCTTTTTCATACCTTTTTTACCTTATTAATTATTACTACTCTCAACCCTCTCTTTGGGTTACACTTTGAAACGTTTCCGGTGCAAAGGTACGACGTTTTGATAAATATTCATTCATTTTTTCTTTCAATTTGATTGTTAAAACTTTCAGGAACTGACACTTTGTAAGTTTTCGGTACCTCTTTACTTCCATTTTGTTACACTTTGCACAGAAACACCCCCATTTTGTTACAAATCGTCATTTGTGTTACTTTTGTGTGCGCACACACAATCCTTGACATATATCAAAGAGAGGGCTCATCTGCACTTTTCAAAGAAAAACTTTGGCGGTCTCGCGGAATTGCCGTATCTTTGTGCAATCAAAAACAAATGTGACGAAAATGGCAAGCAATTCTGATTTTGTGCAATACATCGCCGACCAGTGTAGTGGAGCGGGCGAGATTACAGTCAAAAAGATGTTCGGCGACTACGGCATCTACTGCGACGGGAAGATCTTCGGACTGATCTGCGACGACTGTTTCTACCTGAAACCTACTGATGTTGTCCGTCCGTTACTGCGTGTCGAAGATAGGCGTCCGCCTTACGAAGGAGCCAAGGATTATTTCTACATCGCCGATGTCGACGACCGTGATTACCTTTCTTTACTCGTGCGCGAGACCTGCAAAGTTCTCCCAGAACCTAAGCCGAAAAAACGTCGGTAAGCTCAGAATAGAACTATTATATTTCTGATATTCTCCTTCGCTGTTGCGGGTTGCAGGGCGATTTCGAGGGGTAAGTTGGGAGGGTTGATACAGGCGACGCGGGAGAAGCCGGCATCAAGGAGTTGTTGTTCGTCGGCGATTCGACCGGCTATTAGCATGACGGGGATGTGGTGGTGTTGGATGCGTTGCAGATTGCGTGCCACATTACGACAACGTTGGAGGATGCCAAAGGGCAACTTTCCCATGAGGGTCTGACGGTCGGCAGAACCTTCGCCAGTGATTACGAGGTCGGCATCTTGCAACAGGTCATCAAAATGGATGGTGTCTAATAGGAGGTCGATGCCTGAGCGACACTCGGCATTCATGTATTGCAGGAAAGCGTAGCCCAAGCCACCTGCAGCACCTGCACCAGGCATGTTTTGGCAGTCACGGCCCAGATGCTTGGCAGAGGCTTCCGCAAAGCGTTTGGCACGAGCATCAAGGGCGAGGACGTCATCGTGTGAAGCACCCTTTTGTGGAGCGAAAACATGTGCTGCGCCATTCTCACCACAAAGTGGATTCGTGACATCGGTTGCTATCGTGAAGTGCACGTCATCCAACTCGCGCACATCGTCCCACGAACCATGCTTGGCAAAACTATCGATAATCGCCCGCAACAAGCCTATTCCGCAGTCGCTGGTGGCACTTCCGCCAAGTCCTACGATGATGCGCTTGCAGCCTCGACGTACGGCATCCACCACCAACTGGCCCGTGCCGTAACTCGTGGCCACCATCGGGTTGCGTTCTTCTGGCGAAAGCAGTGTCAGTCCGCTGGCCTTGGCAATCTCTATCACTGCGGTATCGCCCTGCACCAGATACTGCGCTACGATCGTTCGCATCAGCGGGTCTTTTACGTTGACCTCCACTATCTCGCCGCCCATCGCTGCCCGAAATGCCTCCATAAATCCCTCGCCGCCATCGCTCACAGGCACCTGCACCACCTCTGCCTCAGGCATCTTCGCAAGGATACCCTCACTTGCCGCCTGATTAGCCTCAGCCGACGTCAGACACCCCTTGAACGAATCAATTGCCACAATGATTTTCATACGCCCTCCTTCGTTACCTCAAATTGAAAATACCGCCCATACGTCAGCATGCGCCACACCCACTCCAATGGGCCGAAGCGGAAGTGACGGAGCCACCACTTACAAACGACGATTTGTAGCACGAACACCACAAATGCCGTCAGTTCCACATACACCAGTCCGAAGGAACAGCCGAGACCGAATCCGAGACCATAAAACAGCAGCACACCACACAAGCGACTGCGAGATATAATTGCTTAGAGCCATACGTCCGGGAGCGGCAAGCCAATTGAAAATGGATAATGGATAATTGATAATTAATCGAGGCTGACCTGAAAGTTGATACCACAGACACATCGCCGTCACATACCCCGCCGCCATCGGAACGACGCTTACGGCATAGAGCAGCGAGTGGACGGTCTGTCCCCAAGGATGCCCCTGCGTCGCACTCCAAGCGTATAATATCGACATCGGCACGCCCACCGCAAAAGCACCGAAACAAACCTTGCGCAGCGGCAATTCTTCAAGTCGCGCATACAACCGATGTTTCCCTATCAGATACCCCAGCATAAAGAGTCCCACCACCTTCGGCAGCCGATGGCCCTCTACGAACTCCCACATCCGTTCGCAGGCGCCCTGACAGAGGAAGGCAAACATCTTCGGATAACTATCGGCATCGCGCAGCCACGTGGCGAAATTCTCCTCCGTGATGCCCTGTCGTGCGGCCTCTGCCCACCAAGCATCGTAGAACGGACGGGCAAAGTCGATGCCTGCAAACTCTGTCAGCGCATCCAGTCCTACGGGCAGCACGATCAGTGCCACGGCCACCGTCAGCAACGCCCTGTCTTTCAATCGGATAAACAGCGGCAGCAACAGTCCTCCGCAGGCATAGAGCAGCAGGATGTCGCCGCTCCAGATAAACATCAGGTGACAGAACCCGATGACGGCCAGAATCAGCATCCTGCGCACAAACAGCGACACCGGATGGCGACTCAGAATCAGCGAGAAGCCCACGCCAAACAGTAGCGAGAAGATGGTGTAGAACTTCCCGTCCACCAGCAGATACTGCATGTAGCGTACCACGTTGTCGATACCCGCCGTTGGCATCGCCTGCTGCTCGTCAGCCGACAGGAACGTCCACAGCGCGAACTCTGGGAAGTTGGCCAGTGCGATACCCAGCAGCGCCAGTCCTCTGAGCGCGTCGAGTATCACGTGCCGTTCTTTCGCCGTCGTCGGGCCCTTATCCATCATCTGTGCTTTATTCATCATCCCTCTGCCATCATCCTTTTTATTTCATCCACCACTTTCACGTCCGCAGGCAACCACTTCACGCTGTCCAACTCATCTTTCGCCAGCCACTTCGCCGCCTCGTGCTCATTCAGATGTAGCGCCTTCGTCACCAGCGAACAAAGATAGCAATGCATCGTCAAGTGAAACTTCGGATAATCATACTCCACCGTACAAAGAAACTCATCCACGCTGATCTCCGTCGACAATTCCTCGCGAATCTCTCTCACGAGCGCTTCCTGCGGCGTTTCGCCAGCCTCCATCTTCCCGCCGGGAAACTCCCACCAGTCTTTCCACTCGCCATATCCCCGCTGCGTGGCGAAGGTGCGACCCTCGTCATCGTGTATGATTGCTGCAACGACTTCTATCTGTTTCAGATCCATTTCGTTTGCAAAAATACGAATTATTTCTGATATTCTTACCAAAAGCGATGAAAAAATCCGCAACCTCTTGTTGTGAGATTGCGGACGTTGATAGATAAAAGATTCTGTTCAGTGTGTGGGCTCGGAGCACTTGGCTGGGCTTAGATTGCCACCGGTCCGTGACCCATGCAACTCGTGGTCGTGATGGCCGTCAGGAAGGCTGTGAGTGCGGCTACTATCACCTTCACCGCAATCTCAATAAATCCCTTTTTCCTCATAACTTGTCACTTATCACTTCTTTTACTGGTCCGTTTCGCCTCCGCCACTAGAGCCGCCTCCGTTGTTGTCACCTCCGGTGTTGTCGCTGCTTCCGGTATTGTCACCGCCGCCCTGGTTGGTTCCACCACCGTTGCCACCCTGGTTTTCGCCGCCGTTAGTGTTCTCACCACCATTCTCGGGGTCTTCCACATCGCCACTGTCACCACTGGTGACGCGCTTCAGGACGTTACCCTCCTCGTCCAGACACGTAATCTGGATGGCGGTGTTCTTCAGTTCGTCCTTCACCTCGACGTTGGGCGTGAACACGATCCTGCGGGTGGTGATGAGACCGGTCTTCACATCCTCCAACTTCTCCACTGCCTTCGAGCGAACGCCGAAGCGCATCGTTCCCAGACCGGGGATGGGGATGGAGTGACCTTCCGTCGCCCACGTGCGGATCACCTCGCCTGCGGCATCCCAAGCCGCCTTGATCACACCTGCGGAGATGCCCGAGTGGGTCGATGCCTCCGCGAACACTTTCTTCTCCTGAATGGGGATGTAGAGGTCAGGACGCATCACGAACTTCTTCACACCCGGGTTCTTGCCGATTTTCAGCAGTCGGCGCTGCGCAATTACTTTAATAGCCATAATTAAATCAAGTTTAGTTTTGTAAATTAGTATTGACTCGCATAGCAAAAAGGAAGGCCTACACGATAGGTAGGCTTTCCATCGTAGAACAAATCGACGACGAGTATCTGGCAGGTTCGAAAGAAACGTATTTCTGCGACACGCTCGAACCAACAGTATTGGAGTTGAAGACAACGGTCTCGAAAGAAGCCGTGCTCAGGTCACCGAAGAAGGCTGAGAGTTTGAAGCCCTTTGCCATCCCAGAAGGGCGTTACGCCGTGGTGATTTCTTGGAGTCCGAAGTTCAAACAGTGGCTTCCCATCTTGCTCGGTGGCCCCGATTTCAACCACCTCTTCAAGGGCATCCGCATCCATGCGGGTAACACCGCCAAGGACACGCAGGGCTGTATCCTCGTGGGGCGCAACCAGATTGTAGGTCAGGTGCTCGAATCGCGCAAATGGCTCTATGAACTGAAACAGAAGATTGTTGAAGCCAAAAATCGTGATGAAGCCGTTTGGCTGACCATCAAGTAAAGCAAGAGCCGTCATTCCTTCATGGAGTGGCGGCTCTGTTTTCATTCCATCGGCGGCTCCCAGAGATAGCGGGACATATCCACATGTCCATTGGGCTTGAAGTGGATGCCTTCTTCCTCCAGCAAGGTACGCTGGCGGCTCCATCCGGGGGCTGTACGACCTTCTTTATTGACCACGCGATGACAGGGAAGAGACTCAGCGCCTGGTGTGTAGCGGAGCGTGCGACCTACCATCCGCGAATGGCTGGGCCAACCCGCCCAGGCGGCGATATGGCCGTAGGTAGTCACCCGTCCGCGAGGTATCTGGCTGACGATGTTCAGAACGGCATCGCGAAACGCCCGTGCCTGTACTGGCGACATCCTGTCTGGATAGTCGTGCATCAATAATTATCCGCCTTAATCTGGAAGAAACTCTGCGGATGGTCGCAGGTGGGACATACCTCAGGCGCCTTCTTACCGATAACGATATGGCCGCAGTTGCTGCATTGCCAGATGACATCGCCCTCGCGAGAGAACACCACTGCATCCTCGATGTTCTTCAGCAATTTGCGATAGCGCTCTTCGTGATGCTTCTCGATAGCGCCCACCAACTCGAATTTCTCGGCAATTTCGTCAAAACCCTCTTCGCGAGCCTCTTTGGCCATACGCGCATACATATCGGTCCACTCGAAGTTCTCGCCATTGGCAGCATCAGCCAGGTTCGTCTTTGTATCACTCACGCTACCGCCATTCAAGTACTTATACCACATCTTGGCGTGTTCCTTCTCATTAGCAGCTGTCTCCTCAAAGATGGCGGCAATCTGCACGAATCCATCTTTCTTAGCGCGCGAAGCAAAATACGTGTACTTGTTTCTCGCCATACTCTCGCCGGCAAAAGCCTCCTTGAGGTTCTGCTCAGTCTTCGTTCCCTTCAGTTCTTTCATAAGTCTCGTTGTTTTAGATGAATATCGAGCGCAAATATAATACTATTTTTCCGAAAAACCAAATTTTCTCATGTCGCACGAGCCAAAAATTTGCATATTTCAATTCTTTTTCGTAATTTCGCAACGAAATATCAAGTGATGAGGGACGTGGAGATACATAGTTGTCCGGAGTTGATGGAATACATTCAGCAGGTGGGATTCCTGCCGTTGCTCGATAGTGGCGTACGAGGCTATTCGGCTGAGGATGTCGTCGACGAGGACTGTCGCTATGTGGTGATGGACGATGGCGGATGGGACTGGCCGCTGTGGAAGTGGAAAGGGCCCATCGTGACAGAGGGACGCTGCGTGTATGGTAAGTTCTTTGCCGGCAAGGCGGGTTTCGTGAGCCGTGAGTGGTGGCCGGATCTGTGCAACTATCGTCGTCATTCGAGACCTGCGCCTGTGGAGGGCAGTATCGAGGAGACCATCCTGTTGACATTGGCTGAGCACGACAGTCTGATTACACGCGAACTGCGTGCGGCTTGCGGGTTCGACGGGCCCAAGATGCGTTCGAAGTTCGATGGTTATGTCACTCGTTTGCAGATGGCCTGTCGCATCATCACTGAGGACTTTGTGTATCCTACGGACAAGCATGGACGCGAATACGGCTGGGGCTGGTCGCTGCTGACGACACCAGAGCGGCTGTTGGGTCGCGAGATGTGTCGATGTGAGCGCACGCCACAGGAGTCGTTCGAACGGATGTTTGAGCATCTTCGCAGGCTGCTGCCTGAAGCATCAGACAAACAGATAGAAAAAATCATCAGATAATAAAGATTGTTAAATAGCCGAGGGTGTACCGACTTTTGGGACACCTTTGCTTTATCTTTGCAGCCATGTTGACAGAGAAGACAATGGAAAAACTGCGGATACTCGCAGAGTCGGCGAAGTACGATGTGTCGTGCTCGTCGAGTGGCACGGTGCGCAAAGGCAAGCAGGGCATGGTGGGCTCGACGGTAGGCGGCATCGGTATCTGTCACTCGTTTGCTGACGACGGTAGATGTATCTCGCTGTTGAAGGTGATGCTGACAAACTACTGCATGTACGACTGCGCCTACTGCATCAATCGCCGAAGCAATGATATCAAGCGGGCGACGCTATCAGTGAGCGAGTTGGAGGAAATCACGATGGAGTTCTACCGCAGGAACTATATCGAAGGGCTCTTTCTGAGCAGCGGCGTGGTGCGCAATCCTGACTACACAATGGAGCGGCTGGCAGCCATCGCCCGCGACCTCAGAACGGTGCATCGCTTCAACGGCTATATCCACCTGAAAAGCATACCAGGCTGTTCGCAGGAACTACTCAACGAGGCTGGACGCTATGCAGACCGCATGAGCGTGAATATCGAGATACCCAAGGAGGAATCGCTGAAACTGCTGGCGCCAGAGAAAGACCACAAAAGCGTGTTCCAGCCGATGCGACTCATCCAGCAGGGCGTTTTGGAAAATAAGGAAGATCGCAAGAAATACCGCTACGTGCCACGATTTGTGCCAGCAGGCCAGTCGACGCAGATGATTGTGGGGGCGACGAAAGAGACGGACAAGGATATCCTGACAATGTCGTCGATGCTCTACGGACAACCCACGATGCGGCGCGTGTATTACTCGGGCTACGTAAGCGTGAACACCTACGACCCACGACTGCCCATCTTGAAACAGCCGCCACTGGTGCGCGAGAACCGGCTGTATCAGGCTGACTGGCTGATGCGGTTTTACCACTTCAACGTAGATGAGATTGTAGATGATGCGCACACGAACCTTGACTTGGAGATAGACCCCAAACTGGCTTGGGCACTCAGACACCCAGAGTACTTTCCTGTGGATATCAATACGGCTGACTACGAGATGCTTCTGAGAGTACCAGGACTCGGCACGAAGTCGGCCTGGCTCATCGTTAATTCGCGACGGTTCAATCGACTGACGAGTTACGACTTGAAGAAGATGGGTGTGGTGATGAAGAAGGCCAAGTACTTTATTACGTGCAACGAACTGACCTCGCAGTTCTCGCAGCCCATCATCGGCATCAACGAACTGCGCCCAGAGCGACTGAGACCACTGCTGATTTCGAAAGCACAACAGAAACGGGCAGCAGAGGAACGACAACTGAAAATCGACTTCGGAGAATGACGGTATATGTGTTTGACGGAACGATGGATGGGCTGCTGACGGCGGTGTTCGACGCATTCAACTTGAAAGAGCAGCCAGAGCAGTTGCTGGCGGAGGGTGATGCGCTGCCATTATTTTGTGAGCGGATCTATCAGGTAAATACTGACGAGGAGAAGGCACGACGGGTATGGGCAGGCTTAGAAAAAAGACTGAGCCGCGAGGCGGTGCGGCTGATATCCGTCAGTTGGCTGTCTGAGTTGAGGGAGTTGAGCACGTCGTTGTTTCAGTATATCTGTAAGGTATTTAGGCAGGGTGATATATCACGAAACTTCGCTGACTCAGATGTGTTGGCAGTGACGAATATCGCACGTCGAGTGTTGCATGAGCAACTGAGAATGAAGCAGTTCATTCGTTTCCAGAAGGCGAAAGACGGTACCTATCTGGCAGTCGTTTCGCCAGACCACAATGTGTTGCCCATCATCATTGACCACTTTCAGGATCGTTTTAATGACCAACCTTGGCTGATCTATGATGCAAAGCGACACTACGGGTATTATTACGATGGCCACGCTGCGCCCATCCGAGTCACTTTCGAAGATGAATCCGCTGTGCCCTTCGACCTATCGAACGGCAAACTCGATGCTGAGGTGTTAAGCGACAACGACCAACTATTCCAAGACCTCTGGCGCACCTATTTCAAGGCCATCTGCATCAAGGAGCGCATGAACCCTCGCAAACAGTTGAAGGACATGCCTCGTCGCTATTGGAAATACATGACAGAGAAAAATGGGCGTTAGCCTAAAACCTGTTTGAACATTTGTTGATAGGCCTCCACTTTTTTATCGAAGGACAATGGGTAGGCACGTGAGGAGGATGGGAGGCGATAGAGAAGAATCTGGTCGCCCTCATTATTATTGGTATCTGGGATAACGACAGAGGTGTTCACTTTGGGAATGGATGGAATGCCAAGTGAGGCGCAGATGGTATCTGTGGCCTTCTCGCCTGTGGTGACAATGGCGCGACAATGAGGCAGTTGATGCAAAAGACCACGAATATCCGTTGGCTCTACAACCTCCAAGAACTTATCTGAGGCATTATCTTTCAAACGACGAATGGCGGTGGAGGTGTCGAAGAAGGCAAAGCCCTTTTCTTGGCAGAACGCGATAATCTCATCAATCTTGAAACGCTTGGCTGCGTGGTCTACGAAATGGTTCTTGTCGCCAAAGAATATCTGCCCCTCCAATCTCCAGTGATCATTGATAAAATTCGGATAATAAAAATCCATACACCACCGTTTCCGTTGCGGTGGGAAACTACCTAAGAACAGCACCTTCGCATTCTCTGGCAGGAAAGGACGCAACGGATGGTACTCTATTCCACCCTTATTGCGGGCGATATTCTCTGTGTTCAGATAAGAAGTCATCGTTTCATCCAGGATTGTCGTTCTGATTCTGGCATCTTTTCGATAGCGTAGCGGAGCATCGTTCGTGGCATTTCGTGGGCGTGCTGACGAAGGAAGTCGCGAAGAAGGTCCATCGAGACGCGCTTGCCCATCTCACGGAGCATCCAACCGACAGCCTTGTGCATCAGATCGTGAGGATGGTGCAGATGGATTTCGGCATAACGCAGACACCACGAGGGATCGCCCATCTGCGAGGTTTTCCACGAACAGACGATGCTCATGCGCTGCTTCCAAAGGCAGGAACTCTGGGCAAGGTCATCGAGGAGTTTTATCTTATAGTCTTTGTCGCCTAAGAATGATGGCAACAGCAGCCAATGGCCAAGGATTTTATGGACAGAGAGGTCGACAAGGTCCCAGTTGTTCGCCTGCTCAGCGTATTGCAAATAAAGCATGAGGATTTCGTCACGAGCCTTGATGGTCTTGTCGTCATGCTCTAATTTCTTTGTCGCCAATCGTTCGAACTTCGCCACAAGAATCAACAGCCCACAGAGACGCACCTCGTGCCAGTGGTTCATTAGCAGTTCAGGCACCTCACTCAGAGGAAAGTCCTTTGGAACAGCCTTAACTACCTCTCGAGTCTGAGGCACCTTCAATCCCAAGAACTCATCACCCTCGCCATACTCACCAGGCCCCGTCTTGAAGAACCTCACAAGTATTTGCCGTTGATCATCATCCTGCAACGACTCCATATAACGTATAATCTCTTTTGCCGTCATTGTATTCATCTGGGTACAAAGGTACAAAAAATCCCTGAAATCCGAACGGAAATCAGGGATAATTTATAGGTTTGCGTGATTATCAGCGTTGGAAATAGGCGGCTACCTTTTGAGCCGTCTGCTTACCACTGGCCATCGCACGGACAACAAGGGAAGCTCCGTTAGCAGCATCACCACAGACGAAGACATTGTCTGGGTATTGAGGATGCTCTGGTTTCAAGAAGCCCATAGCCAAGAGCACGAGTTCGGCCTTGATGATTTCGGGTTTGCCTTTCTCAACCATAATGGGACGACCACCTTCTGGATTGGGTTTCCAATCGATTTCCTGAACTTTCACACCAGTCAGTTTGCCGTTCTCGCCCAAGAATTCAAGGGTGTTGATGTTCCAACGACGCGTACAACCTTCCTCGTGCGATGAGGTCGTTTTGAGCGTACGGGGCCACTCGGGCCAGGGGTTCTGAGGATCCTCAGGGCCTTCAACGGGCTTGGGCATAATCTCGATTTGCGTCACGCTCTTACAACCCTGACGATGGGCCGTGCCGATACAGTCGGAACCAGTATCACCACCACCAATCACCAATACATCTTTGCCTTTGGCAGTGATGCGTTCGTCCTTGGAGAACTCCATGCCAGCAAGGACGCGGTTCTGCTGAGAGAGTAATTCGAGAGCGAAATGGACGCCTTTCAGTTCGCGGCCTGGTGCTTTGAGATCTCTGGCGGTTGGTGTACCCGTAGATATTACCACAGCATCAAACTGCTTCGCAAATGCATCGTTTACCTCTACAATCTCGCCGTATTTGAATTCGATGCCTTCGGCTTCGAGGAGGCGGATGCGGCGATCAATGATGGCTTTATTGAGTTTGAAGTTGGGGATGCCGTAGCGCAGAAGCCCACCTGCGGCCTCGTTCTTCTCGAAGACTGTGACTTGATAGCCCATCAGGTTCAGGTCGTTGGCAGCAGCAAGTCCGGCGGGACCGGCACCAATTACTGCGACCTTCTTACCATTGCGTACGATGTCAGTACGTGGCTGGATGTATCCCTCGCGGAAGGCGGCCTCAGTGATGGCACCCTCATCTTCACGATTGGTGGTCGGCTCGTGGTTGAAACGGTTCAATACGCAGGCCTTCTCACAGAGGGCAGGACAAATACGGCCCGTGAACTCAGGGAAGGGGTTTGTGCTGTTGAGCAGGCGATAGGCCTGTTCCCAGTCGCCTTTATACAGCGCATCGTTCCATTCCGGTGCCTTGTTGCCCAGCGGACAAGCCCAGTGGCAGAAGGGTACGCCACAGTCCATGCAGCGTGAGGCTTGCAGTTTACGTTCGCGAGTGCTGAGCGTCTGCTCTACCTCGCCAAAGTCTATCGTGAATCGGACGGTAACCCGCCTCCTGGCGGTGTATCTCTAAAAATGCTTTTGGATTTCCCATTGTAATTTACAATTTGACAATTTACCATTTACAATTTAATAGTCGCGCTGGATGTCAGCGATCTTCTCGTGCAGGCGTGCCATCTTCTCCTCTTCGAGCACACGTTTGTACTCGATGGGAACGACTTGGATGAAGTCCTCGATGTAACGATGCCAATCGTCTAGCATACGACCTGCGAGGGCAGAGCCTGTGTGCAGATAGTGCTGACGAATGAGTTCAAGCAGTTCCTTGCGCGAGACAGAATCCTCAACGAGTGAGAGTTCCACCATATCCATATTACAGAAATAATCGAACGTGTGATCTGGGTCATAGACATAAGCCACGCCACCAGACATACCAGCAGCGAAGTTACGGCCCGTCTTTCCTAATACTACCACACGACCGCCTGTCATGTATTCGCAGCAGTGGTCGCCAGCACCCTCGATGACAGCAATAGCACCAGAGTTACGTACGCCAAAGCGCTCACCCACCTTACCATTGATATAGAGTTCACCACTTGTGGCGCCATAAAGACCAGTATTACCAGCGATGATATTTTCTTCTGCTTTGAAGGTCTCACTGTGACGGGCTGGTGGCAGGATGCTGATGCGACCACCGCTCAGGCCTTTTCCGAAGTAGTCGTTGGCCTCACCTTCGAGACGGATATCGAGGCCCTTCACCGCAAAGGCGCCAAACGACTGACCAGCAGAACCCTTGAACTTAATCTTGATGGTTCCTTCTGGCAGACCTGCTTCACCGTATTTCTTCGCGATGACTCCAGAGAGCATTGTACCCACAGCACGATCGGTATTCCTGATGCCGTAGTCAAGTGTCACTTCCTCACCATCATCAATCGCCTTCTGGGCAGCCTTGATGATTTCTATGTCAGGTACATTGGCAACCTTCGTAAACTCGCCACGATCCCAATAGAGAGGCTTTTCTGTTTCCGGCTTATGCAACAGACGGGCAAAGTCGATAGTCTTCTGTTTGTCTGTGACATTGGCGGTATTGACCTCGATGAGTTCCGTGCGTCCGATGATTTCTTTCAGACTATGCACACCAATCTCTGAGAGATATTCTCTAACCTGCTCAGCAAGGAAGGTGAAGAAATTCACCACGTATTCAGCACGGCCCTCAAAGTGCTTGCGCAACTCTGGGTTTTGTGTAGCGACGCCCATCGGACAGGTATTCGTATTACATTTGCGCATCATTACACAGCCGAGGACAATCAGCGGCAGCGTACCAAATGAGAACTCGTCGGCACCCAGCATCGCCATAATAATCACATCCTTTGCGGTCTTCAACTGACCATCGGTCTGCAAGCGCACCTGATTTCTCAATCCATTGCGGACGAGCGTCTGCTGCGTCTCTGCCAGACCTATCTCAGGTGAGATACCGGCAAAGCGCATAGAGGAAGCAGGCGAAGCACCCGTGCCACCCTCAGAACCACTGATCACGATGAGGTCAGCCTTAGCCTTAGCCACACCTGCGGCAATCGTTCCTACACCACTTTCTGCCACGAGTTTCACGCTGACAGCAGCCGTCGGATTGATATTCTTCAAATCGAAGATCAACTGAGCCAAGTCTTCAATCGAATAGATATCGTGATGTGGCGGCGGCGAGATGAGCGAGATGCCAGGAATGGCATTACGCGTCTTGGCGATGATCTCATTGACCTTGAAACCAGGCAACTGACCGCCCTCACCAGGCTTTGCACCCTGAGCCACCTTGATCTGTATCTCTTCGGCATTCACCAAATATTCGGCTGTCACACCAAAACGACCAGATGCAATCTGCTTGGTCTTGCTGCTGAGCGACACGCCATCTACCTCTGTATGATAACGGGCATTGTCCTCACCACCCTCACCAGTATTTGAGCGTGTGCCGAGTTTGTTCATTGCCAAAGCCAAAGCCTCGTGGGCCTCGATGCTCAGGGCACCAAACGACATCGCACCTGTAACAAAGTGCTTCACGATACTCTCCACACTCTCCACCTCGTCGAGAGGCGTAGGCGTAGCAGCTTTCTTCCAACCAAAGAAGTCACGGATAAAGATGGGCGATTCCTTTTCATCGACAATCTTTGCCCAATCCTTAAATTTATCGTAGTTACCCTGACGGGTAGCCAGTTGCAGTTTGGCGATGGTCTCTGGGTTCCAGGCATGCTTGATACCGTCCTTGCGCCAAGCAAACTGTCCCTGATTCTGCAACATGGTTTGCTCTTGGGCAGCCGCATGCAAGCGGATAGCATCACGGGCAATCTCTTTCAGGCCGATACCACCGATGGTACTCGTCTCTGTGCCAAAGTATCTTCTCAGCAAGTCCTCGCTCAGACCGATGCTCTCGAAAATCTTCGCACCACGATACGAGCGGATGGTCGAGATACCCATCTTCGACATAATCTTTTTCAGACCCTTATCAACTGCCTTGATGTAATTCTTTTCTGCCGTTGCATATTCCTCTTGGATTTTGCCTTTCTTCACGAGATCGTCGAGGATGGCGAAGGTCATATACGGACAAAGGGCGCTGGCACCATAGCCTAACAACAGGGCGGCATGCATCGTCTCACGAATTTCACCGCTCTCCACAATCAGTGCCGTCTGCACACGCTTACCTACGCTGATGAGGTAATGGTGCACGGCACTGACGGCCAAAAGGCTTGGTATGGCAGCATGCTTCTCATCGATGTCACGATCGGTGAGGATGATGTAGTTCACGCCTTCATCCACGCAGGACTCAGCCTCGTGACAGAGGTCATCGAGTGACTTCCTCAAACCTTCCTCGCTCTTTTCAATCTCAAAGAGCATCGGGAGTTTCTTGGTGTTGAAGCCCTTGTAGCGGATGTTACATAATATATCGAGTTGTGTGTTGGTCAATACGGGTTGCGGCAGGCGCACCATCTTACAGTTTGAGGCATCTGGTGTCAGGATATTGGTTCCTACGGCACCGATATATTCCGTCAACGACATCACCAGTTCCTCGCGAATCGGGTCGATGGCGGGATTCGTGACCTGTGCAAACTGCTGACGGAAATAGTTGAAGAACACCTGCGGACGATCACTGATGACAGCCAACGGCGTGTCGTTACCCATTGCAGCAACAGGTTCCTGACCTGCTGTTGCCATCGGCACAATGGTCTTGTCGATATCCTCCTGACCGAAGCCGAAGTTCACGAGTTTCTTGTCGAGATCGCTCACGCCATTCTCCACATGGCGACCGCTCTTCAACTTCTCCAACTGCACACGATTCTCACTCAGCCACTCACGATAGGGATGGGCCTTAGCGAGTTTCTCTTTGATCTCACCGTCGTAGTAAATCTTGCCTTCCTGCGTATCGATGAGCAGGATCTTTCCTGGTTGCAGACGACCTTTCGAAACCACATCACCAGGTTCGAAGTCCATCACGCCAACCTCAGAGGCAACCACCATCATACCTTGCTTGGTGATGGTGTAGCGACTGGGTCGCAGACCATTTCTGTCGAGCATACCGCCTGCATAGCGACCATCGCTGAACAACAAGGCAGCAGGACCGTCCCAAGGCTCCATCAGGATGGAGTGATACTCGTAGAAAGCCTTCAAATCCTCCGAAATCGGGTTCTTGTCGTTGAAACTCTCTGGCACCAAAATCGCCATCGCCTGTGGCAGCGAGAGTCCGCTCATCATCAGGAACTCAAACACGTTGTCGAGGCTGGAAGAGTCACTCATTCCCTCCTGCACAATCGGCCTCAGGTCTTTGATATCACCCAGAGCCTCGCTCGAAAGCACACTCTCACGGGCTTTCATCCAACCACGATTACCACGAATGGTGTTAATCTCGCCGTTGTGTGCTAACAAGCGGAAGGGCTGGGCAGGCTCCATGTCGGAAATGTGTTGGTTGAGAAACGAGAGTGTACCAGCGCCAGTCCGCTTGTGAAATAGGGGTTCGACAGGTCAGGGAAATACCTGCGCAACTGTCCGCTCGTCAGCATACCTTTGTATATGATGTTCTTGCTCGACAGCGAACAGATGTAGAAGTCCTTGTCGTCGATGCGATTTTCGATGCGTTTGCGTACCTTATATAATATACGGTCGAGCACCTCGGCTTTTGCCTCACTCACACCCGTCACAAAGATCTGCACGATGTCTGGCTCCACTTCCCTTGCGCCTACGCCCAGAACTTCCGGACATGTTGGCACCGTACGGACATGCATCAACTGCAAATCCTCGCGCTCGATCTCCTCAATCATCACACTCAGGATCTGCTCCTGCGCTTTTTTGTCCTTCGGCAGAAACACCAGACCCGTACCGTATTTTCCTTTCTCCGGCACAGGGATGCCCTGCAACAGAATAAACTCATGGGGTATCTGCACCATGATACCAGCACCGTCGCCCGTTTTATCTCGGGTTTCGGCACCTCGATGCTCCATGTTTTCCAACACCTTCAAGGCGTTGTCCACCAACTCGTGACTCTTGCCTCCGTGGATGTTTACCACCATACCTACACCACAAGCATCGTGCTCGTATTCGCTTCGGTATAGTCCTTGGTTGTTAAGTTTGCAATGTGTCATATTATCCTTACTATTTGTGTCAATCTGTACGAATTTGGCTGCAAAGGTATATCATTTTTGTAATCGCAGCAAAGATTTTACTTACGTTTCTTGCGTTAAAAATTAACCTTTCTGACACTTTGCTCGATTTCTACTCATTTTCCTTACATTTTGAAAACTTTCAGCCCATCTCCCTCCCTTATTCCTTACACATTGTCATTTTGCATAAAAAAGAAGGCCGCTGTGTTCGAACACAGCGGCCTTCTTCCTATATATAAATATGGTCTATTCAGAGCAGGCTGTCAGCCAACTGTTCCAGCAAAGGCTCGTCTGTTGCCTTCATGCGTGAGCGGATGGTGACCATCGGCTCCACGATCTCACAGTCCTTCATGGCCTCAATCATCGAGCGCATCACCTTGCCCGCTGTGGGAGCCCAACTGCCGTTTTCGATGATACCAAACTTACGCTTCTGATAGTTCTTGATCTGCAGGTGGTAGAGGAAATCGTGCATTACTGGGAACACACCTGCATCGTAACTCGATGCAGCCACCACAATCGTAGGATAACGGAAAGCATCCTCAATGACCTCAGCCATATCCTCGCGACTCAGATCGCTCACGACAACCTTAGCAGCGCCTTTCTTGCGAAGCATCTCACCCAGTCGCTCAGCAGCAGCAGCCGTACCACCATGAATGCTGGCATAAGCAATCAATATACCCTCGCTCTCTGGCTCATACTTACTCCAAATATCGTAAAGTCTCACAGCCTCAGCCAATGCCTCGCCCTTGAGCACAGGTCCGTGCAGCGGACAGATGGCCTGAATGTCAATTGCTGCTGCCTTTTTAAGAACACTCTGCACCTGCGAACCATATTTGCCACAGATATTAAAATAGTAGCGACGCGCCTCACAAGCCCAATCGTCAGTCTCATTGACCAGCGCACCAAACTTGCCGAAGCCATCAGCACTGAACAGCACCTTGTCCTGACTGTCGTAACTCATAATCACCTCAGGCCAATGCACCATCGCAGCGGTGATGAAGTGTAACGTATGCTGACCCAGTTCGAGTGTATCGCCCTCTTTCACTGTGATGACACGTCCCTCGAAGTTGAAGCCCTCAAAGAAATTGGGCAGCATCTTTACCGCTTGGGCACTGCACACCAACTGCAATCCAGGATAGGTTTCCAGCATCCAGGCGATCAAAGCCGAGTGGTCGGGCTCCATGTGGTGAACCACCAGATAGTCTGGCTGGCGATTGCCTAAAGCAGACTTCAGGTTTGCCTTCCACTCCTCGCCTTTTCTGCGATCGGCAGTATCCAACACAGCAATCTTCTCATCCTCGATGAGATAGGAATTATAACTCATGCCCTCAGGCACATCATATTGACTCTCAAAGAGATCGATGTCGAGATCATCCACACCGATATACTTGATGGTATCACTTATCATATTCATATTCTCGATATTTTTCTGCAAAGTTAGTGTAATTCAAGCGAAAAACCAAATTTTATAGAATTTTTCTATGTACCAATAGACTATTTACACTTAAGAATAAGACCTTTTATACCTTATTATAATAATATAGGCGTGTCGATGACTTATGTCAACATACTAACACTTTGCAAGAAAAGTGTGGGATAAAATGGCAAGATGTAAACAAAACAGCGTCATTTGGGGTTGAATACTTTACAAAATGACACTTATTTTGATTTTTTGGAAAACAAAATGGAGGAACATCTTTGCAATTTCTGACTTTTTGAATACCTTTGCACCCGAAAAGATTACAAAAAGATAGCAAACTCCAGGCAAAAGTAGCAATATGACACAAAAAATCAATTTTACAAAGATGCATGGTTGCGGCAACGACTACATTTATATCAATACGATGGAGTTCGCAGTGCCGCAGCCCTCAGAGGCAGCACGGATCTGGAGCGACCGTTACAAGGGCATCGGCTCCGACGGACTGGTGCTGATAGGTGCATCTTCCGTACCTGAGGCTGATTTTACGATGCATATCTATAATGCGGATGGCAGTGAGGCCATGATGTGCGGCAATGCCTCCCGTTGTATAGGAAGGTATCTCTACGAGCGCGGGCTCACGGATAAGACTGAGATCAGGCTGCTGACGCTATCAGGCGTGAAGACACTCTTGCTACACATTATTAATAATAAAGTAGAAAGCGTGACGGTAGATATGGGTGAGCCCGTGATGGAAAACGAATCGCAGTTTAATACCTCACGAGGTCTGAATTACGGCACGTTCGTATCGATGGGCAATCCACACTACGTCATTTTCACAGACCATGTGGATCAGGTGGGCGAGACAGGACGCGTATTGGAAAACCACCCAGCCTTTCCACAACGCTGTTATATTGAACTGGCGCGTATCGAGAGTGACGGAATTATCCGCACACGCGTTTGGGAGCGGGGCAGTGGTATCACTCAGGCCTGCGGTACAGGTGCTTGTGCGACGGCTGTGGCTGCTGCTCTGACTGGCAAGGCTGGGCGCAAGAGCAATATCGTGATGGATGGCGGCACACTCAGCATCGAGTGGCGCGAGAGTGACGACCACGTCTATATGACGGGACCCGCAGAATTCGTCTTTGACGGAGAAATTGAAATTGGCAAACATCAAACAACATAAGAACAATGGCATTAGTAAACATTCATTTTTTAAACCTGCAGCAGAATTACCTGTTTGCCGACATCGCCAAGAAGGTGAATGCCTTCAAGGTGATGCACCCCAAGGCTGACGTCATCTCACTGGGTATCGGTGATGTGAAGCAACCATTGGCGCCAGCCGTCGTAGAGGCGATGCACAAGGCTGCCGACGAGATGGCAACTGCTGAGGGCTTTCATGGCTACGGTCCAGAGCAAGGCTACGACTTCCTGCGCGAGGCAATCTTGAAGAACGATTTCCTGCCACGAGGCATCCACCTCGACATCGATGAGGTATTTATCAATGATGGTGCGAAGTTGGACACGGGCAACTTCCAGGAGTTGTTGCACTGGGATAACTTCATTGGCGTGACTGATCCCATCTACCCCGTCTATATCGACTCGAACGTGATGATTGGACGCTGCGGCACCTTCCGAGATGGCCGCTGGACGAACGTTCGCTATCTGCCAACGACAGCCGAGAACGGTTTTATTCCAGAATTGCCGAAGGGACGTCCGGTGGATGTCATCTACCTCTGCTATCCCAACAATCCGACGGGTACGGTAATCACCAAACAGGAACTGCGCAAGTGGGTAAACTATGCCCTGAAAAACGATGCGCTCATCCTCTACGATGCTGCCTATCAGGCCTATATCCGTGATCCGGAAATCCCCCACTCCATCTACGAGATCCGTGGTGCGAGGAAATGTGCCGTCGAGTTTCACTCGTTCTCGAAAACGGCAGGATTTACAGGTGTGCGCTGCGGTTATACCATCGTGCCAAAGGATGTGAGTGTATCGACCTTCGAGGGCGAGCGCATCCCACTGAACCAACTCTGGCTGCGTCGGCAGTGTACGAAGTTCAACGGCACGAGTTACATCTCACAGCGTGCTGCCGAGGCCATCTACACACCAGAAGGCAAGCAACAGATCCTGCAGACCATCGACTACTATATGGACAATGCCCATCGGATGCTCACCAAACTGCGTAAACTTGGCTTTGAGGTCTATGGCGGCGAGAACGCACCTTACATCTGGATGCGCACCTCAGAAGGCATGGGATCGTGGCAGTTTTTCGAGGCCCTGCTCTACGGCGCAAATGTTGTCTGTACCCCAGGCGTAGGTTTCGGGCCATCTGGCGAGGGCTATGTGCGCTTTACCGCCTTTGGTAGTCGTGAGAAGACCAATGAGGCCCTCGAACGCATAGAGGCATGGTTGAAGAAATAACACAATCACATAATTGGACAGTAAATAGTAAAAACGTAAAATGTAAATTAGACTTATGGAAGCATTAAGATTTCAGGTTGTCGGTGAGGCATTCAAGAAGAAGCCGCTCGACGTAAAAACACCAAGTGAGAGACCCGCAAAGTATTTTGGCAAGAAGGTCTTCAACCGTGAGAAGATGTACAAGTACCTGCCGAAGGACGTGTACGAGAAGATGATTGATGTGATGGACAATGGCGCACGTCTGGATCGCAAGGTTGCAGACGCTGTGGCAGAAGGTATGAAACAGTGGGCCACCGAGAACGGTGTGACGCACTATACCCACTGGTTCCAGCCGTTGACAGAAGGTACTGCCGAGAAGCACGACTCGTTTATCGAGCATGACGGCAACGGCTATTCTGACGAATGGGTCATTGAGGCTGAGAAGCGCGGACTGGATGTCGAGAAGTCCTGTCCGAAGATCTTCGAGCGTTACCTCGACAAAGAGAGCATCGAGATGTTCGAGAGTCTGGGTGTGATGACCAAAAAGGAACTCGAAGCCCGTAACGAGGTGAAGTGGGAGACCTACACGAAGAAGATTCAGATTGAGGCCCGCGTACTGGGTGACCTGTCGATGAACCACATCATCCCCGTCGCCACACGCTATCAGAGTGCCCTGTTGAAGAACGTCGACAGCGTCGCATCTGCTTTCCCCGTCGATAAGGCTGAGAAGTTGAACGCCCGTAACATGAAGATCATCGAGGAGATTGCCGAGCGCACCAGCGCCATCGAGAAGGGGGTCGAGGAACTCGTCAACGCCCGTAAGTTGGCCAACAAGATTGAGGACGAGCACGAGAAGGCCATCGCCTATCACGATAAGGTCGAGCCTTATCTCGATACGATCCGCTACGAGATCGATAAACTCGAACTCATTGTTGACGATGCCCTGTGGCCGTTGCCGAAATACCGCGAACTACTGTTCATCCGATAATCAAAAAATTCTTTTTTTGGTTGTTTGAAGTTTGCAGAAAGCGAGGGCAGAACCAAGTGTGCTTGGATTCTGCCGAGCGCAAGCAAACTGGAACGAAGTTCAAGTTTGCAGGGGGATCCGACGCTGTGATAGCGCCGGGTCCTTATTTTTTGAGTTGACAACGGGTAATTATATTCAATGGAAAAAAAAGAGTTGAATTTCTCCAACTCTTTTTTAATGCTTAACCTTTTCTTTGCGCTTCAGGATGGGCTTGAACCAACGACCCCCTGATTAACAGTCAGGTGCTCTAACCAACTGAGCTACTGAAGCAGTAGTCTTTGGGTTAAGCGGGTACAAAGGTACGGCGAAATTTTGAATCCACCAAATTTTTTCCTATATTTTTTCGGAAAAAATCGTTTTTTCTACAATTTCAGGGAAATATCGCATCTCCAGTTCATGTTCCTTGGCAGCGATATCGTCGACACTATCGTCAGGGGAGATAGCCACTTTGTATTGTGCGATGATCTCCCCGCCATCGCAAACAGGAGTGACATAGTGGACAGTCATTCCAGTCTCTGTCTCGCCTGCCGCTTTCACAGCCTCATGGACGTGATGACCCCACATACCCTTACCGCCATATTTCGGCAGCAATGCAGGATGGAGGTTTACAATCTTACGGGGATAGGCTGCAATCAGGAAGTCGGGAATCAACGGCAGGAAACCTGCCAGAACGACGAAATGGATGTCGTACTTGTGAAGCAAGGGGAGCATCACCTCGGGGTCGTTCAGTTCTGTCTTGGAGACGACGGCGGCGGGTACACCTAATTCATATGCGCGCACAAGCGCGTAAGCATCTGGTTTGTTGCTGACGACCAACGGGGTGGCAATGCGCTCAGAACCCTCAAAGTAACGGATAAGATTCTCGCAGTTGCTGCCACTACCTGACACAAAGATTGCGATATTTATTTTCGACACGGATTATACGGGTTATACGGATTGAAAAATCCCCTCCCCATTGCGGGGAGGGGGAATTTTATTTAGAAGTCCATATGGTCGAGAGAATCACCTAAATCCTTCGGCTCCTGGTTCTCTTGTGGAGCCTGAGGAGCCTCTTGCTGCTCCTGCTCAGGACGCGGACGACGCTCACCGCGGTCATGACGATCACCACGATCTCTGCGGTCACGACGGTCACCTCTGTCACGGCGCTCGCCACGCTCGGGACGTTCACCACGCTCACGACGACGCTGCTGAGGCTCGACATAGTCGGCAGGCTTCTCTATCAGCACACGATGAGAGAGTTTATACTTACCTGTCTTCGGATCGATCTCGAGGAGTTTCACCTGAATATGGTCGCCTTCCTTGATGCCAGCCTCCTCGACAGTCTCGAGGCGCTTCCAGTCGATCTCGGAGATATGAAGCAGACCATCCTTGCCAGGCATGATCTCCACGAAGCAACCGTAAGGCATAATGCTGCGTACCACACCATCGTAGATCTCACCCACCTCAGGGATGGCCACAATGGCCTTGATCTTGGCAATGGCAGCATCGATGCTGGCCTTGTCAGGTGCGCTGACCTGTACATGACCCACACCGTCGGCCTCGTCGATGGTGATGGTAGCACCCGTATCCTCCTGCATCTGCTGGATGATCTTTCCGCCCGGGCCAATAACAGCACCGATGAATTCCTTTGGAATATCGAAGGCCTCGATACGCGGTACCTGTGGCTTCAGTTCTGCACGAGGCTCAGCGATGGTCTCAGTCAGTTTGCCGAGGATATACTCACGACCTGCCTTGGCCTGCATGAGAGCCTTCTCCAGAATCTCGAACGACAGACCGTCGCACTTGATATCCATCTGCGTGGCTGTCAGACCGTCCTTTGTACCAGTGGTCTTGAAGTCCATGTCGCCCAAGTGGTCCTCATCGCCGAGGATATCGCTCAATACAGCATATTTCTCTTCACCAGGATTCTTAATCAGACCCATGGCGATACCAGAGACAGGCTTCTTCATGGGTACACCGGCATCCATCAGGGCGAGGGTACCAGCACAGACAGTAGCCATCGAAGAAGAACCGTTAGACTCGAGAATCTGAGACACCAGACGAACGGTGTAAGGGAAGTCCTCAGGAATCTGCCCCTTCAGACCGCGCCATGCGAGGTGTCCGTGACCAATCTCACGACGACCTACGCCACGCTGAGCCTTGGCCTCACCTGTACAGAACGGTGGGAAGTTATAGTGCAACAGGAATTTCATATAACCATGCTCCAGCACATCATCAACGAGTTTCTCGTCAAGTTTCGTGCCGAGCGTACAGGTGCTCAGTGACTGTGTCTCACCACGGGTGAAGATTGCACTTCCGTGAGGCATGGGCAGCGGAGATACCTCGCACCAGATGGGACGGATGTCAGTGGTCTTACGACCATCAAGACGGATACCCTCATCAAGGATGCAACGACGCATGGCATCGCGCTCCACATCGTGGTAATAACGCTCCATCATAGCCTCATACTCGTCCTTGGTGATCTCTGAATCAGCAGTGATCTCTGGATGAGCCTCGAAATACTTCTCCTTGAAATCCTCGAGAATCTTCTCAAAGGCATCAGCACGCTCCTGCTTTTCAAGAGCCTGCTTGGTCACATCGTAAGCGGGCTGATAGCACTCCTTGTTCATCTGCTCGCGGAGGGCTTCGTCATTGACCTCGTGGTCATATTCGCGCTTCACGTCCTTACCAAGTTCCTTGGAGAGTTCAGTCTGGAGTTCACACATGGGTTTAATGGCATCCATCGCAGCCTTGAGGGCACCCAGCAGATCCTGCTCGCTGACCTCCTTCATCTCACCTTCCACCATCATAATGTTCTCGGCAGAGGCACCGACCATGATATCCATGTCGGCCTCCTTCATCTGCTCGAAGGTAGGATCAATCACATACTCACCATTGATGCGTGCAACGCGAACTTCCGAGATCGGGCACTCGAAAGGTATATCCGAGCAAGCCAGGGCTGCAGAGGCAGCGAAGCCGGCCAATGCATCGGGCTGGTCAACACCATCGGCACTGAGCAGCATGACGTTTACGAATACTTCTGCGTGATAGTTACTTGGGAACAGTGGACGAAGCACACGGTCCACCAGTCGGGATGTGAGGATTTCATTGTCTGAGGCTTTGCCTTCGCGCTTGGTGAATCCGCCAGGAAAACGGCCAGCGGCACTGTACTGTTCACGATAGTCTACCTGCAACGGCATGAAATCTGTTCCGGGAACTGCATCTTTTGCGGCACAAACAGTGGCCAGCAATACGGTGTTGTTCATCGTCAGCATGACGGCACCATCGGTCTGTTTTGCCACTTTCCCGGTTTCAATGGTGATGGCTCTTCCATCAGCCAATTGAATGGTCTTTTTAATTACGTTCATCTTGTTTTAAAACATCTAAAAATAAAAAACTTCGGTGTAACCCATACGCTGAGGGTTGCTAAAAACGGCGCAAAGTTACACATTATTATATAATTAAACGAAGAAATCGGGAATATTTTTCGTTTTTTATGAAAAATGTACTACCTTTGCACCCGCAAATCGAAAAATGGAATGAAGATGAAACATATTTGGAAGGTAGCCGCCGTCATATTGGCTGCAATAACCATCGCCTCATGCGGCAACGACAGATTCCATGTAGAGGGAGAGATTACCAATGCCAAGGACTCCGTGCTCTACTTTGAGAACGTGGGGATAGAGAGTGTCAGCATCCTTGACTCCGTGAAACTGGATGATAATGGTCGTTTCTCATTCAGCGAGGAAGCCCCGATGGCACCGGAGTTCTATCGCCTGAGGATTTCAGACCAGATCATCAATGTCAGCATCGACTCCACAGAGATCGTGACCATTCAGGCACAATATCCGCAGATGGCGACTAACTATGAGGTAAATGGTTCTGACAACTGTCAGAAAATCAAGGAACTGGCCCTGAAGCAGATAGACCTGCACAAGCGCGCTATGGCTATCCAACAGAACACGGAGTTGGAAGTGGATGCTGCCAACGACAGTATCCTAAAGATGATTGATGACTACAAAAACGATGTGAAGACCAACTATATCTTCAAGGAGCCTATGAAGGCCTATAGTTATTTCGCCCTGTTCCAGACCCTCGGCAACTGGTTGCTCTTCAATCCCCGTAGCAATAAAGACGACATCAAGGTGTTTGCTGCTGTGGCCACCAGTTGGGATACTTACTATCCCCATGCCGAACGTGGCCAGAACCTGCATAACATCGCCATCGAGGGTATGAAGAACCAGCGTATCTTGAAAGAGCAGAGTCAAACCATCGACGCCAGTAAGGTGACAGAAGCCGGCGTGCTCGACATTGCACTGACAGACAACAAAGGTCAGTTGCGCCATCTGACAGACTTGAAAGGCAAGGTGGTGCTTCTCGACTTCCATGTCTTTGCCTTGGAGGATTCACCGGCACGCATCCTGACACTCCGTGAACTGTACAATAAATATCAGGCTCAAGGTTTTGAGGTTTACCAGGTAAGCCTTGACCCCGACGAACATTTCTGGAAACAGCAGACGGCTGCCCTTCCTTGGGTCAGTGTCCGTGATGCAGATGGTGTCCAGTCGCAGCAACTGATGCTGTATAACGTCCAGACTGTTCCTGACTTCTTCCTCATCGACCGTGATAACAACCTGGTGAAGCGTGCCGCTCAGATCAAGGACCTGGAGGCAGAAATCAAGAAACTGCTGTAACACCATTCAATATGAGGAGATTTCTAACGATATTGACAATAGGGGTACTGGCGCTGACAGCCCAGGGCAAGGTAAGACTGCCGCATATCATCAGCGACAATATGGTCTTGCAGCAACAGACAGATGTCCGTCTCTGGGGCTGGGCTCAGCCAGGCAAGACCGTCAGGGTGACTACTTCGTGGAGCAATGAAACGGCCACAACCCAGACTGGTAAGGATGGAAAATGGCTGGTGAAGGTCAGAACCCCACAGGCATCATACACGCCGTTATCCGTTACCTTCGACGACGGTGAACCGTTGACTATCCACAATGTGGTGGCTGGCGAAGTATGGGTATGTGCAGGTCAGTCGAATATGGAGATGCCCGTCAAGGGCTTTGGCATGTGTCCAGTGGAGGATTATAACCACCATGTCATTGATGCCATCAACTCCAAGGGAGTGCGTAGCGTGAAGATACCAAGTGTCATGCGTGCCACACCTCAGGATGATGCCCAGTGTGAATGGCGTCAGTGTTCACCAAAGACTGTGGGTGAATTCTCTGCAACCGGTTATTTCTTCGCCCGTCTGTTGAGTCGTACGCTTGATATTCCCGTAGGCATTATAGAAGCCAATAAGGGAGGATCGCGCGTAGAAAGTTGGCTCACCAAGGAGAACCTGGAGAAATATACCAATGATCCCACGGACTCTGTGGAGATCTGCCAAAAATGGGCAGAATGGGACTATCACCGTTCATTGCTCTGGGGCAACGGTACTTTCAATCCCATCCTGAACTATACTGTCAAGGGTATTCTCTTTTATCAGGGTTGTTCGAATGTCGGCGACCCAGGCGATCAGTATTCACAGCGCCTGAAACTGTTGGTGGAGCAGTGGCGCTCGCAGTTCGCACTCGGTGAGATTCCTTTCTATTTCGTACAGATTGCCCCTTGGGCATACGATGACGGCAATGTGGAGGGCATCAGTGGCGCCCTTCTCCGCGAACAGCAGTGGAAGGCTGCACAGATCATTCCCAACAGCAGTCTGGTATGTATCAACGATCTCGTCTATCCATACGAATACTCTCAGATCCATCCTGCCCAAAAACAACCTGTTGGCGAACGTCTGGCATACACGGCCCTGAACCGTGACTACGGTTTTGAGACCATCCAATACAAGAGTTCGTCGTATAAGGACATGACCATCAAGAATGATACCGTTTTCATCCATACGCAGGACAACTACTGGTGCGATGCACCTTTCGAACAGATGGAAGGCTTCGAGATAGCCGGCGAGGACAAGGTATTCCATCCTGCCAGTGCCAAACATTTCTGGCAACCCGGCGGTGGCTATTGGGATGAGGCCATCATCGTCACCTCGCCAGAGGTTAACAAGCCTGTGGCGGTCAGGTATTGTTTCAAGAATTTCCAGATCGGGAATGTCCATAATGGTGGCAATATGCCGCTCTTCCCTTTCCGTACAGACAACTGGTAAAAAATGAAAGAGCATCCCTTGGAAATATTCAGATTCTGTCCGAAGTGCGGTAGTCCTGACTTCGAGATCAACAACGCCCTGAGCAGGCATTGTTCCAGTTGTGGGTTTACCTATTACCAAAACCCCCGTGCCTCTACAGCCGCCTTTATCCTGAATGACAAGGGAGAATTGTTGGTGGCCCGTCGTGGCAAGGAACCTGAAAAAGGCACTCTCGACCTGCCTGGTGGTTTTGTCGACAATGATGAGAATGCCGAACAAGGGTTGGCGAGGGAGATTCTTGAGGAGACAGGCCTGACTGTCAACAGTGCCGACTTATCTTATCTCTTCTCCATTCCCAATGTCTATCACTATTCCGGCATGGACATCCACACCCTCGATCTCTTCTTCGTCTGTCACGTAGAAGATGATGTCGTCGTCAAGGCCGCCGACGATGCGGCAGCCTGTTTCTGGGTACCGTTACGCGAGGTCTATGTAGAGCGCTTCGGACTACGTTCCATCCGTCAGGCTGTACATACCTTCTTACAAAGAAATCGTAAATAAACAAAATATGCAGAAAAATCTCGTAATTGTAGAGTCTCCCGCAAAAGCGAAGACCATAGAAAAGTTCCTGGGCAGTGACTTCAAGGTCATGTCGAGTTACGGCCACATCCGGGATCTGAAGAAGAAAGAACTGAGCATCGACGATGATACGCTCGAACCAGAATACGAAATTCCCGACGACAAGAAGAAACTCGTCAGCGAACTGAAGTCCAATGCAAAGAAGGCAGAGAAAGTCTGGCTGGCATCCGATGAAGACCGCGAGGGAGAGGCCATCTCATGGCATCTTTGTGAGGTGTTAGGACTCGATGAAGAGAAGACCAACCGTATCGTCTTCCATGAAATCACCAAACCCGCTATTCTGGAAGCCATCGAACATCCGCGTCATCTGGACATGAATCTGGTGAATGCCCAGCAGGCCCGTCGTGTGCTCGACCGTCTGGTAGGCTTCAAACTCTCACCCGTGCTGTGGCGCAAGGTAAAGCCAGCGCTCTCTGCCGGTCGCGTGCAGAGTGTAGCCGTTCGTCTCATCGTGGAGCGTGAACGGGAGATCCAGGACTTCAAGAGCGAGCCTTTCTATAATGTCTATGGTACGTTTGCCATCATCAACCCCGATGGCTCTGCCACAGAGGTCAAGGCACAGTTGGCCAGCAAACTCAAAACCTATAAGGAGGTAACTGACTTCTTAGAGAAATGCAAGGAGGCCACCTTCACTGTGGAGAGTATCAGCAAGAAGCCGATCAAACGTACACCGGCTCCCCCATTCACCACCTCAACCCTGCAACAGGAGGCTGCCCGTAAACTTGGTTTCACAGTGAGTCAGACCATGATGGTGGCGCAGCACCTTTATGAAAGCGGACGTATCACCTATATGCGTACCGACTCTGTCAACCTGTCGAAACTCTGTCTGGGTGCCAGTAAACAGGAGATTGTGAAACTCTATGGTGAGCAGTATAGCAAGACACGCCAGTATCATACCAGTTCCAAAGGTGCCCAGGAGGCTCACGAGGCCATCCGTCCCACCTATATGGATCAGACAGAGATAGAGGGAACGGCTCAGGAGAAACGGCTTTACGAACTCATCTGGAAGCGCACCATCGCCAGTCAGATGGCAGATGCGGAAATTGAGAAGACAACTGTCAATATCAATATTTCTACTGTTGATGATCAGTTTGTGGCTCAGGGTGAGGTGGTAAAGTTCGATGGTTTTATCAAGGTCTACCGTGAATCCGTTGACGATGAAGAGCCACAGGACGAGTACGCCCACATCCTGCCCCCGTTGAAGAAAGGTCAGGAACTGACCCGTCGTGAGATCCAGGCCACAGAACGCTTCACCCAGGGTCCCCAGCGCTATACGGAGGCCAGTCTCGTCCACAAACTGGAAGAGTTGGGTATTGGTCGTCCGTCCACCTACGCCCCGACCATCTCCACCATCCAACAGCGTGAGTATGTCCAGAAGGGTGACAAGAAAGGAGAGGAACGCACTTATACGGTTGATATCCTGAAAGGAAAGCAGATCGTCCAGAAGAAGCGTAAGGAACTGGTCGGATCAGACAAGGGAAAACTGCTGCCGACAGATATCGGTATCGTGGTGAATGACTTCCTGATGAAGCACTTCACGGAGATTATGGACTACAACTTTACCGCCAAGGTGGAACAGGACTTCGATAAGATTGCCGAAGGAAAAGAGAAATGGCAGTCGATGCTGAAAGGTTTTTATGAAGACTTTGAGCCTGCTGTAGAGGACACGATGAACAGTCGTCAGGAGCATAAGGCAGGTGAACGCCAGTTGGGTGCCGACCCCAAGACCGGCAGACCTGTCTTCGTGAAGATTGGACGCTTCGGACCTGTGGTTCAGATTGGCACTGCAGATGATCAGGAGAAGCCCCTGTTTGCCCAGTTGCCCAAGGAGCAGAGTATAGAGACCATCACCCTGGAAGAAGCCCTCGAACTCTTCAAGTTGCCCCGTACACTGGGTGAGTATGAGGGTATGACCGTCACCATTGGTACAGGTCGCTTTGGACCATACGTCTTGCATGACCGGAAGTTCACTTCGCTGCCCAAGGACGAAGACCCGATGACCATCACCCTAGAGAAGGCCATTGAACTGATCAACGAGAAACGTCAGCAAGAGACGAAGAAACATCTGAAGTTCTTTATGGAAGATCCCAAGTTGGAGATCCTGAATGGCCGCTATGGTCCTTACCTGTCGTACGACGGAAAGAACTTCCGTCTGCCGAAGTCCATGCACGAGAAAGTGGCAGACCTCACATACGAGGAATGCATGAAAATCGTCAATAAGGCATGAAGAGAATCATCCTCATAGGCTACATGGGTGCGGGTAAGACGACCATCGGCAAAGCCCTCGCACAGGAACTGGGCATCACCTTCTACGACCTCGACTGGTATATCTCCACTCGGATGCGCAAGACCATTGCCCAGATCTTCGAGGAGCGTGGCGAGGACGGCTTCCGGCAGATAGAGCGTAATATGCTCCACGAAGTGGCCGAGTTTGAGGATGTTGTCATCAGTTGTGGGGGAGGTACCCCCTGTTTCTTCGATAATATCGACTACATGAACCAGCAGGCACCTGTGGTCTATCTGAAGGCGAGTCCCGAGGTTCTCTACAAGCATCTAGCCATGAGCAAGAACGACCGTCCGTTGCTGCGCGGAAAGAGTCAGGACGAACTGATTGTCTTCATCCGCGAACAACTGGAAAAGCGGGAGCCTTTTTATACGAAGGCGGCCTACTCCCTCGATGTCAGTCTGATGGACGACTTTACCAAGATCAAGAACAGTGTAGCCCAGGTTAGAAAGATATTGAACATATGAAAAAATGGACCATTGAAGACTCCAAGGAACTCTACAACATCAACGGTTGGGGAACTTCCTACTTCGGCATCAACGAAAAAGGCGATGTCTACGTCTCACCATGTAAGAATGACACGCAGATCGACCTGCGTGAAGTGATGGACGAACTGGCACTGCGTGATGTCACGTCACCTGTCCTGCTCCGTTTCCCGGATATCCTCGACAACCGTATCGAGAAGACCTGGAGTTGTTTCAAGAAAGCATCTGAGGAGTATGACTACAAAGGTGAAAACTACGTGGTCTATCCCATCAAGGTGAACCAGATGCAACCTGTGGTTGAGGAGATTATCTCCCACGGAAGGAAGTTCAACCTGGGTCTGGAAGCCGGTTCTAAGCCAGAACTGCATGCCGTCATCGCCATGCAGTGTCAGAGTGACTCTATTATCGTCTGCAATGGTTATAAGGATCAGAGTTACATCGAACTGGCCCTTTTGGCCCAGAAGATGGGTAAACAGATCTTCATCGTGGTGGAGAAGATGAACGAACTGGAGATTATCGCCCGTGAGGCCAAGAAGATGAATATCCGTCCGAACATCGGTATCCGTATCAAACTGGCCTCCAGCGGTTCCGGCAAATGGGAGGAGAGCGGTGGCGACGCCAGTAAGTTCGGTCTGACCAGTGCTGAACTCTTAGAGGCATTGGAACTGCTCGACAAAAAGGACATGCGCGACTGTCTGCGCCTCATCCACTTCCATATCGGTTCGCAGATTACCAAGATCCGTCGTATCCAGACGGCGTTGAGAGAGGCCTCACAGTTCTATATCCAACTGCATAAGATGGGTTATAATGTGGACTTCGTAGACTGTGGTGGTGGTCTGGGTGTCGACTACGACGGTACCCGTTCCCCATCGAGTGAGTCTTCTGTCAACTACTCCATCCAAGAATATGTCAACGACTGTATCTACACCTTCGTGGATGCAGCCAACAAGAATGACTTGCCCCACCCCAATATAATCACTGAGAGCGGACGCTCTTTGGCTGCTCACCACTCGGTATTAGTCATTGATGTTCTGGAAACCGCCTCGCTCCCTGAGATGCCAGAGGAGTTCGAACCGGATGAGAACAGTCACCAGTTGGTGAAGGACCTCTATGATATCTGGGACAACCTCTCGCCACGTAATGTGCTCGAAGACTGGCACGATGCCGAGCAGATCCGTGAGGAGGTACTTGATCTGTTCAGTCATGGTATTGTAGACTTAAAGACCCGTGCCGAGGTAGAGGCCATGTACTGGAGCGTCTGTCACGAGATCCACGCCCTGGCCAAAAGCCTGAAGCACATCCCTGAGGAACTCATGAAGATCGACAAACTCCTCGCCGATAAGTATTTCTGTAATTTCTCCCTCTTCCAGAGCCTCAGCGACTCATGGGCCATCGATCAGGTCTTTCCCATCATGCCCCTCCAGCGACTCGACGAGCGTCCCACACGGAACGCCACCATCCAGGATATAACCTGCGACAGTGACGGTAAGATTGCAAACTTCACCACCAACCGTCATAATGCCCATGCCCTGCCTGTACACGCCTTGAAGAAAAACGAGCCTTATTACCTCGGCGTCTTCTTGGTGGGAGCCTATCAGGAGATTCTCGGCGACATGCACAACCTCTTTGGCGACACGAATGCTGTCCATATCTCCGTGAAAGACGGCGGATACCACATCGACCAGATCATCGATGGTGAGACGGTGGAAGAGGTACTCGAATATGTGCAGTATAATCCGAAGAAACTCGTGCGCCAGTTGGAGGTATGGGTTGCCAAGAGCGTGAAGCAGGGGAAGATCTCCCTCGAGGAAGGCAAGGAATTCCTCAGCAATTACCGCTCCGGCCTCTATGGCTATACTTACCTGGAATGAAAGAAAAACTGACAATAGTAAAAGTGGGCGGTGCTGTCGTCGAAGACGAAGCCCAACTCTCACAACTCCTCAAGGACTTCTCTGCCATTGAGGGCAGGAAAGTGCTGGTGCATGGAGGAGGCCGGAAAGCCACAAAAGTAGCAGAGGCCCTCGGCATAGAGTCGAAGATGGTCAATGGCCGCCGCATCACCGATGCCGATATGCTCAGCGTGGTGACGATGGTCTACGGCGGACTGGTAAACAAGAACCTTGTGGCCCGTCTGCAGGCCAATGGCATCAACGCCCTCGGACTGACTGGAGCCGATATCGATGTCATCCGCAGCCACAAGCGTCCAATAAAGGACGGTATCGACTTCGGTTTCGTGGGTGATGTAGACCGTGCCGATGGCCAGATCCTCAGCAAACTGATTGAGGAAGGCATCACCCCCGTCATGGCTCCCCTCACCCATGATGGCCAAGGAAACATCCTCAACACCAATGCCGATACCATCGCCTCAGAGACTGCCAAGGCTCTGGCCCCCTACTACGATGTCACCCTGATCTTCTCCTTTGAGAAGAAAGGTGTGCTCCGTCATCCTGACGATGACGACTCTGTCATTCCGACCATCACGCGCGCGGACTTTATTAAATATAAAGAAGACGGCACCATCAGCGGCGGGATGCTTCCCAAGATCGAGAATGCCCTTGCCGCCATCGATGCCGGTGTCTGTCGGGTCATCATCACCCTTGCCACCGCTCTTGACGGACGACATGGTACCATTATTCAATAAAAGGCGAGGTTTTTCGCCTTTTATTGTAACTTTTCCAATTCCTAATCGTCATTAATAGTAGAGAGGATGAAAAAGATCAGTTTCCGGAACGATGTCCTGCCACTGAAGAATGAACTCTTCCGACTGGCCCTCCGCATCACTCTCAACCGTGTGGAGGCGGAGGATGTTGTACAGGAGACAATGATCAAGGTCTGGAACAGGAGAGACCATTGGGACGAACTCGAATCCATCGAAGCCTTCTGCCTCACCATCTGCCGGAACATCGCCATCGACAAGACGAGAAAGGCAGAAAACCAAAACCAGAGTCTGGCAGATGAGCACGATGCCCCTGACCACAGTTATTCATCCAATCCTGAGGAGCAGGCTATGCAACAGGACCGCGTCCGGCTTGTCCGCCGCCTCATCGACAACCTGCCTGAGAAACAGCGGAGCGTCATGCAACTGCGCGACATCGAAGGCAAGAGTTACAAAGAGATCGCACAGATCCTGGCCATCAGCGAGGAGCAGGTGAAAATCAACATCTTCCGAGCCCGCCAGACGATAAAACAGAAATTCATTGAAACAGAGAAATATGGACTATAAGTACATCGAACAACTCATGGAGCGCTACTGGCAGGGAGAGACCACCTTGCAGGAGGAAGCCATCCTCTGCAATTTCTTCAGCCAGCCGGACAATCTGGATATTCCGGAGAGTCTCAGGAAATACCAGCCTCTCTTCGCCCTCGAAAAGGAGGAGCCACTGGGCGATGACTTTGATGCCCGTATTCTCGGAATGATCGAGGAGGAAGACCAGCCCAAGGCAAAGGTTGTCACACTGACCAGTCGTCTGATGCCGCTCTTCAAGGCTGCTGCCATCGTAGCCATCCTCCTCACGCTGGGCAATGCCGCACAGGCTCCCTGGAACTACGGGTGGGATGACCCGAAGGACGAATATGCCAAGTTCCACCAGCAGAACGCAGACTCTGTCAATCTGCTGAACCCCATCCAGGCAGAGAATGTCAACGACAGTGCGATGGCTCCCAAGCCGGAAGCCTCCCAGTATATTGAGTAGATTATTTTTCTATGCTTTTCTATACCATAACACAAAACAAGATGAAACTGTGAAGTTTCAATTCTCTCAAATTTTTCATAACATACTAAAGAAGAAGAATGGGCTGCGCCGAGACATCGGGCAGCCCACTTCGTTTATTTCTGCATTCTGAGGTTCAGTTGGTATATGGACGGTATCAGGATACACAATGAGAATGCCACCGCCATCAACACCGCCTGTTGACTGCCAAAGAAATCTGTCGTCTTCAGGTCAGGGTCCGGATAGAAGGCCATCAGCACGTAGGCGATAGTGTTGTTTACCCAGTGATACACCACCCCTGGTACGATACTGTCCGTGCGATAGTACATCCAACCCAGCAAGATACCGATCAGGAAGGCATGGGGCATCTGTGCCGGATTCATGTGGATGGCGGAGAACATCAACGCAGAGATGATGATCCCCACCCACGGATTGCTCTTCCAGCGTAACAAGGCACGGAGGATAGCCCCACGAAACACCAACTCTTCCACTAACGGTGCCAGCAGACCGACGATGAAATAGCCGAAGCGGTTGTTCATAATCAGTTCAAACTCCTTTTCCGCATAGTTGGGCAGTTCCGGCATCAGTTCCTGTATATAGGCAGAAGGGATGATGGCTCCGAAGGCTGCCACGGAACACCAGAACAGCACCGTCCAGGGACGTGTCCGCACCCAGTGTCTCGACACCTCAGCCCATTTCAACAACAGAAACAACACCAATATAGCCACATCAGCCAAAGCCGTTGTGATAATCAGTCCTGTGGCATCTACCTCCGCCCCCTGTCCTTTCATCAGGATATAGGCAGCCATCACGATACCGCCAGCCACTAACTGGATACCCAGAAACACCACCAGATAAATCAATGCCTTCTTCATATCTTCACTTTTCACTATTCACTATTCACTTTTCACTATTCACTAACAACTTCATCGCCTCGGCCCGGTCTGCCTTGAGTTGTTCCACCAGTGCCTCCCGACTCTCAAAGCGTCGTTCCGAACGCAACCTGGATACAAACTCCACGGTGAGCATCTGCCCATACATCTCTCCCACCTTATTTAATATATGTACTTCCAGCGTCTGTCTGCTACCGTTAAAGGTGGGACGGGTGCCAATATTCATCATCGCCGGCATCTTTTGTTCAGACAGGTTCGTCTCCCGGTTGCGGAGTATGGCCCAGACGGCATAGACGCCTGAAGCAGGAATCACCTTGTCAGGATTGCCCACAGACAGATTGGCTGTCGGGAAACCGATTTCGTGGCCTATATGCTCTCCAGAAACCACCTTACCAGTAAGGGAATAAGGACGTGTCAGACTATCCCGCATCCGTTCCACCCTGCCTTCCAACAGCAACTGACGAATTGCCGATGAACTGACAGCCTCGTCGGTGCCAGGAAACACAGCCTCATCACCTCGCAGCACCTCCATACCCAGTGCCTTCCCGTAACGCACATAGTCATCGAAGCCCTCCGCGCGGTTCTTTCCGAAACGATTGTCATAGCCCGTCACTAATACCTGCGCACCCAGTTGCTCATGGAGCACCTGTTGCATGAAGGCCTGCGCCGTCAAACTGGCCAACGCTCTGGTAAATGGCAGCACCACCAGATAATCCACACCCAACGCCGCTATCAATTGTTGCTTCTCTTCGGATGTGGAAAGCAGTTGCGGACGGTAGTCCTTATCAAACAACTCACGGGGTTGGCGGTCAAAAGTCACCACCACCGAAGGTAGTCCCTTCTCCTTGGCTTTCTGGAGCACAGTTTCAATGAGCAACTGATGTCCCCGATGTACGCCGTCGAAGCAACCGAGGGTTGCCACACAGCCCCCCTCAAGTCTCATACCTTCCCGCAAGTTGGTCGTTTTCATCAAAATAATCACAATTTTACAAAAAACATTTGGCGTTTCCCCAAAAATGATGTACCTTTGCACCCGATAACGACAAAACCTTGTCAATTATCACCGGACTTGTAGCTCAGTTGGTTAGAGCAACAGACTCATAATCTGGAGGTCCCAGGTTCAAGCCCTGGCTGGTCCACTTCCCCTTTACCAGACTTCACCATCTGTGGGATACAGATACCAGTCGAGACTGTTCTTACGGTTTTCCGCCCATTCGCCAAACGAATGGCCGATTTCCCTATAGGCTCCATCCAGAGACACGGTACCACTCTTCATATGCTTCATAAAACCAATCTGATGACCTTCTAACGGATACTGGAAGTGAGTTGTTGGAATTCTCAGTGCCCAGGGGAGTTTCTTGAAGTCCTTGAAAACAGTCGCATCATATTCTTGGAGTATCTGTGAGGTCTTAAACTCTTCCAGATGCGTCTCCACCTTGTTGGCCATATAATAGGTCAAAATAAAGGGGTCTATCATCTCATGGGTGAAATTGTTCAAGCCATCCTCACTCTTGAAGGTAACGGTAAAGTCGACATTCTTGGCGTAAATAATATCATAAGGATCATCAAACGAATCCAATACATTAAACTTCTTACGTTTGAAATCATCGTTGATGGTTTCAACGGTGTTGTCCATCGCCCAGTGAGCATCTGCGCATACGTTGATAACAGCCTCACCATAGCCTTTCTTCCCATTACCATTTTTACCCTCTAAGAGAATATCATCATTGTAAATCAGTCCATATGACATCTTCGGCACGTTGACATTCAAAGTCTTGTCATCTTTTGCCACCACACTTGCAATATCCTGATAGCGATAGCCCACCAAACGGATGGCAGCAGCAATCTGTCCTGACGCACCAACCGCCAAGAGGGTCACGTGGATGTCCATCTGTTTCTGTCCCGTTCGCTCCAGACCGATACGCATTACCAAGTCATTGTAATCATAGTCGCCTGCTCCGGGGAAGTTTTCCTCATAGCAGTAGGTGTATGCCATAATCTTCGGACTATTCTGGATAGGTGGCTGCTTTATGGCAATCGGATTGGAGAAGTCCACATAGCGATCTGTCGGACTAAAACTGATCACCGTATAGGTACCTTCCTTATCTATCAGAGCCGCATAAAGTGTCGTCAGTCTCAAAGGTACAGAGACCGACATTGTCGGTTGATCGCCATCTTTTACGAACACACGTGCCATCATCTCCGCCTCTGACGAAGTGACGGGGTTGGCACTGTATACCTCTAACTTCTGGGCTCCAACATTCGCATTTACAGTAAACTGGTACGAATGGCTTACAGACAATTGCCACGTATGGTTTTGGTCTATACTATCTACTGGCTGTACACGTCTCCACTGTTCCTTATCCTTTTCTTCATCGTAATCTAACTCCTTACTGCACGAGATGGTTCCTAACACCATCACTGCGGTTAGAAGGACAAACAGTTGATTGTAAAATCTCATATTCATAAACAAACTCCTTATTTTTGCTGCCAAAATTACTAATTTTCTCAGTAATATGCTACAAATATCATCCTGTTTTTAAAGATTTTAACAACAAAAAATGATACGGCACAAGAAAAATAGTTTTTATTTGTATCATCTGGCGTAATTCTATCATTTGTATCATTTTCTATCCAAAACCTATCTTTTTATCGACGAATTGGTATTCATTAACTTATTTTAACCCGCAAACTCTTGTTTTTTATCGATAAAAGATGTAATTTTGCCGTCGAAATCTTTAAGATTATCTTTCAATCGGTTCATTTTGCCGACGAAATCTTTTCAAATATCGATAAAATAATTCGCTAAATAACATAATTAATTAATTAAATTAAAACTTTTATGAAGATGAAAAAGTATTTGATGACAGGAATCGCAGCGCTTGCACTTTGCGTTGGATTCACAAGCTGTTCTCATGATCTCGAGACTCTCAGCCAGGAAGAAATCGACCAGTTGAAGGCTCAGCAGGTTTTGGAGAAGTACAATCAGGCATTCATTGCCACATTCGGTGAGCCCGCTGCCAATCAGGACTGGGGCTTCGGGCCTTCTGCAGGTTCACGCACTCGTACAGAAAATGCAAATGCTAATGAGTGGGCAGATCCCGACAAGGAATATGGTGGTTTGCTGGTTCCCCCCCCATTGACCGATACGCAGATTGCTGTCGTAAAGAAGTATTTCCAGACGCATCCAAACCTTGGCTATGAGGATCCAAAATGGTCGAACTATTTCATTCAGCAGGTGTATAAGGGACATACAGATGTTCCCGAAGGTTGTGCTACACCTGAGGCTTATAAGTCTGCTGACAACAATGACATCATCGCCTCTGACCACATGGATCACCTCGTAGCTATTGATGAAGAAAATAACATTTTTGACCACATCAACAACTTCAACCATGGCGATTGCAGTACGAACGATAATGTCCTTGACAATGGCGGCAATGCCAATGACGGTCCTTTCCATTCCGACAAAATTATGTATATGAAGAACTCTACGACAAAGTCTTTTGGTTATTATAATAGCGATGGTTCTTTATATCACAATGAATACACAGGACTGGTTAGTTTCCAGACCATTATCGATGATCTTGGTGCTGAGGCAAATTGCCTGAACGATGGTTGGAACCGCTCATTCATGGGCTTCGACTTCGAGCAGATGGTCGGCGAAGATCTTTATGCGAGAGAGTTAGATTATCAGGTTGAAGGAGGATGGAATGCAGAGAAATGGGGTCCTGAGGGATTCCCCGAAGGCGATTATAAATGGTTTGAGTGGAAGGGTGTAAAGTATCATCAACTTAAGTCAAATATGAACATGTATGCTGGAACACTGTTTACATGTGATGACACATATCTACAGAACGAGACCAATGTCGACAATCTTCTTGCTGATGGTTATCTGCCCGTTGACGGCGGTGCTAACAAGAAATGGGTGAAGGTTGGTGGTACAGCCGACGGTTACTTTAGTGACTGGATTGTTACGCTGACTGAGGCTAAAACTCCAGGTCCTGGTCCTACTCCCGATCCATTCGTGGCTGACCTCCGCATCATGGCTGAGGACTTGAGCGCTACTGAGAAATCCGACTACGACTTCAATGATATCGTATTCGATGTACAATTTAACAGAGCAGCAACAGAAACTACAGATGCGAAGCCTGCAAGGATTCTTGTAAGGGCTGCTGGTGGTACACTGCCTCTGCGTATTAAGGTAAAGAGTTCTGCTTTATCAAGTGATCCTACGTATACAGGTAAGGATGGCAATGGTTGGCAGGAAGTTCACGCCCTGTGGAACAAGAGCACTGGCATCATGATCAACACCAATGCTACTCAGCGCGTAAGTCCAAGTAAGGGTTATGAGGCTGATTACGAACTTGATCCTATCGACCTCGACTACACTGTAGCAAATGCTGCTGATGCCAAGAACATCACCATCGAAGTCCTGAAGAACGGTCAATGGATTGAAATGAGAGCACAAGTTGGCATGCCAGCCGCTAAGTTTGCCTGCACTCCGAGTCACGACTGGGCAGAAGAGCGTCAGAGCCTGAGCGGCAATTCGAACTTCGAAGATTGGGTACAAGGTAAAGCCGATTATTGGCAGTGGTATTAATTGAAACATCAGATACTTCTATAAGTAATAAAAGGAAGGGGAGCGGTTGCGTGAGCAATCGCTCCTTTTTTGGGGTAATAATGGGTGGAAATGAGGGCAGACCATCACAAGGGTTAGAAAATGCGAGCGTAATCGCGGGCATGTCATCACAAGGGTTAGAAAATGTGAGCGCAATCGCGGGCACGTCATCACAAGGGTTAGAAAATGTGAGCGCGATTGCGGGCACGTCATCACAAGGGTTAGAAAATGCACCGGAAATTTCAGACATGTCATCACAAGGGTTAGAAAACGTGCCGGAAATCTCAGGCACATCATCACAAGGGTTAGAAAACGTGCCGGAAATCTCAGGCACATCATCACAAGGGTTAGAAAATGTGCCTAGATTTTCAGGCATATCATCACAAGGGTTAGAAAACATGCCGACAATCTCAGGCAGACTTTTTCGGAGGTGATTAAGTGTAATTTTTACAAAAACATTTGGAACTTTCAAATATTTTTCCTACCTTTGCACCCGAAAGGAATAAAAAACAAATAAATACGCATTATCAAATACTTTAAATAAACTAAATAATCTTGAGGGAGCGGCTGCGTGAGCAGGTGCTCCTTTTTTTATGGAAATAAATTTGGAAGTTCGCTCAATTTGCACTATCTTTGCAGGCAATATGGTACTGAATTGGATTTGGGTGGCGTTTTTTATCGTCGCATTTTTGATTGCACTGGTGAAACTGGTGTTTATGGGAGACTACGAAGTGTTCCCCGCAATGATGGATTCGACCTTTTCCTCGTCGAAGACCGCGTTTGAGATCTCCCTAGGGTTGACAGGTGTGCTGTCGCTCTGGCTCGGCATCATGAAGATTGGCGAGAAGGGTGGCGTGGTGAATGTGCTGGCCCGTCTGTTGAGTCCTGTATTCACGAAACTCTTCCCAGATATCCCCAAGGGCCATCCCGTGACGGGTAGTATCTTCATGAATATCGCCGCCAACATGTTGGGCTTAGATAATGCCGCCACCCCACTCGGCCTGAAAGCCATGGAACAGTTGCAGGATCTGAACACCAAGAAGGATACGGCTACGAACCCGATGATTATGTTCCTCGTGCTGAACACGAGCGGTCTGACGCTGATACCTATTTCTATCTTAGTGTACCGTGCCCAGATGGGCGCCGCCCAGCCTACGGACATCTTTATTCCCATCCTGTTGGCCACGTTCTTCTCGACCCTCGCAGGTATCATCATCACGAGTCTTTTCCAGAAGATCAACCTCCTGAACCGTACGATGCTGCTCACCTTGGGCGGTGCAGCCCTGGTGGTGGCAGGCATCATCTGGGGCTTCGGACAATTGGACTCCCTCTTAATGAATAAGGTGAGCACCTCGGCAGCGAATATCATGCTGATGACGATTATCATCGCCTTCATTCTCGCAGGCATCCGCAAGAAGGTAAACGTCTATGATGCCTTCATCGAAGGCGCGAAGGAGGGTTTCCAGACGGCAGTGCGAATTATCCCCTATCTGGTGGCGATTCTCGTCGGCATCGGCGTGTTCCGTGCCTCCGGGGCGATGGATATGCTCATCGACGGCATCAAATGGGGCGTGGAGACCTGTGGCGGTAATACCGACTTCGTGGGCGCCTTGCCCACAGCCCTGATGAAACCCCTCTCAGGCTCTGGTGCACGAGGCATGATGGTAGATGCGATGACGACATATGGAGCCGATTCATTCGTGGGCCGCCTGAGTTGTATCTTCCAGGGCAGCACCGACACCACCTTCTATATCCTCGCCGTCTATTTTGGCAGCGTGGGCATCGTCAAGACGCGCCATGCCGTCGCCTGCGGCCTTCTGGCAGACCTCGCCGGCATCATCGCGGCGATAGCAATAGCGTATATGTTCTTCGGATAGAGAAGTTAGGGTAGTTAGGGTAATTAGGGAGAGTAAGAGATATGGAACAGTATCAGAAGAAACCGGGGAGTTATAAGTCGTTGAAGGCTTATCAGAAATCGGAGTGTGTCTATGATATCACCTATTATTTCGTGGAGCATTTCCTTGACAGGGGGCATGACAGGACTGTAGATCAGATGCAGCAGGCTGCGCGCTCTGGGAAACAGAACATAGTAGAAGGATATAGTGATGCAGAGGGATCTTCCGCCTCTCATCACAAGTTGACCGTCATCGCCAAAGGAAGTCTTGAGGAATTGCTAGAAGATTATGAAGACTATCTTCGTGTTCATCAGTTGGAACGCTGGGGACAGCAACACCCGAAATACCTGGCTTGTATTCCTCTCTTTCAAAAACATAACGACAGCGAATGGTACCGTCGACAAATAGATGGTCGCAGTGATGAGGATATTGCGAATATTGCCATCATTGTGATTCATCAGACTCTGGCTTTGCTTAGGGGGCTCATCGACAAAATCGACAGGACATTCCTCGAAGAAGGCGGGATAAAAGAGCAGCGCTTTCAGGCAAGGCTGCGATATCGGAGTCAGAATAATCAAAGGGATAGTAGGGTCATTAGGAATAGTAGGGAAATCCCTAAAAACCCTAATAACCCTAATAACCCTAAAGACCCTAATAACCCTTATCACAATATCTAATGGCAAATCTGAAATCATTAGCAAAGGATACGGCGATATATGGACTGAGTAGCATTGTTGCCCGATTCATCAACTACCTGCTGGTGCCGATTCAGACGGCACGCTTTGCAGCATCAGGTGGTGAATACGGCATTATCACCCATGTCTATGCCTATGTGTCGCTGCTAATCATCCTGCTGACTTTCGGCATGGAAACCACCTTCTTCCGTTTTATGAGTAAGGAAGGTGAAGACCCGAAGAAGGTCTATTCCACCACGCTGACGATGGTGGTGATGACCTCGCTGATATCGTCACTACTGGTTCTGACGTTCTTGCATCCGATAGCAACGGCAGCAGGCTATGCCGACCATCCGGAGTATGTGGCAGTGATGTATGTCACTGTGGCTATCGATGCTTTCATGGCTATCCCCTTTGCCTATCTGCGCTATCTGCACAGACCTATCAAGTTTGCCTTGCTGAAGATCATCAACATCCTACTGAACATCACGCTCAACATCTTATACCTTATTATATTGCCTGTCTTGAAACTGAATCTCTTTGGTATTTATGATGAGCAGTTTACGCTGGATGTAGCCTTCGTCTTCTATATCAACCTCTTTTGTACATGTGCCACGCTGTTGATGCTTTGGAAGGAATGGATGACGATGCCCTTTAAGATCGACAAGGCTACCTGTAAGCGGATGTTGAGTTATACGTGGCCACTGCTTGTGATGGGACTGGCAGGACAGTTGAATCAGGCTGCCTCGCAGATATTGTTCCCTTATCTCTTTGACGGTACTCAAGATGAGGCTAATGAACAACTCGGCATCTATGGGGCCTGTATTAAGATCGCCATGATTATGGTGATGATTACCCAGGCTTTCCGCTTCGCCTATGAGCCGTTTGTTTTCGGCAAAAACAAGGATAAGGACAATCGTGAGACATACGCTCAGGCGATGAAGTATTATCTGATTTTCACCCTCTTAGCCTTTCTCGTGGTGATGGGTTATCTCGAAATTTTGAAGTTCATCATTGGCGAGAGTTATTGGGAAGGTCTGCGTGTAGTGCCTATCGTGATGGCAGCAGAGATTATGTTCGGGGTGTTCTTCAATCTCTCCTTCTGGTATAAGTTGACAGACCGCACCATCTGGGGAGCCTATTTCTCTGGCATCGGAGCCGTGGTGCTCATCGTGATTGATATTCTGATGATTCCACGATTCAGTTATATGGCCTGTGCCTGGGCGGGATTCGCAGCATACGCCACTTCGATGATTCTCTCCTACCTCATCGGACAGCGGTTCTATCCCATCGCCTATCCCATCAGGCAGATGAGCATATATGTTTTGCTCACCATGATTCTTCTTATTGGTATTCTATATATGAATAGTCAATATGCTAACAATACACTTCCCCTTTGGGCTGTGCTTATAATCAACACTCTGCTGATAGCAGTCTTCACCGCCTATCTGTTAAAGAAAGACTTTCCCCTCAGCAGCCTCCCTATTATTGGAAAGAAATTCAAAAAATAATATCGTATGAAAAAATCCCTAATTACCCTAACATCCCTTCTGTCCCTAATATCCCTACTCACCCTACCTCTCCCTGCTCAAGCCGATGAGGGCATGTGGACGCTGTATAACCTGCCAAAAGCCGTCTATGAGACGATGAAGCAGGAGAACTACGAACTGCCTTACGGCGCACTCTATGAGGGCGATGATGCCGTGAAGAACTGTGTGGTGCTCTTCGGCGGCTATTGTTCTGGTGTGGTGGTATCACCCGACGGACTCGTGTTTACGAATCACCACTGCGGTTTTGAGTCTATCCGCAGTCATTCTACCGTGGAACACGACTACATGCTCAACGGCTTCGTGTCGAACTCGTACGAAGAGGAACTGCCCAATAAAGACCTCTATGTAAGTTTTATGGTGGAGCAGAAAGATGTGACAGACCAACTCGATTCCCTTGGACTCAACAAACTCACTGAGGGAGAAAGAGGCCATTTCATCGACTCTTTGGAGAATGTCTTCCAGAAACAGATTCGTACCCAGGACTCTACCCTGCGTGCCGAACTGAAACCTTACTACGAAGGAAACAAATACTACCTGACCACCTATCGCGACTACGAGGATGTGCGCCTGGTATTCGCCCTGCCCAAGTCGATGGGTAAGTTCGGGGGCGAGACAGACAACTGGATGTGGCCCCGTCAGACCTGTGACTTCTCTGTATTCCGTATCTATGTCGATCCGAAGACAGGCGGTCCGGCGAAGTATTCGAAGGATAATGTGCCCTATCATCCGAAGAAATGGGCACCGGTGTCCCTGCAGGGCTATGTACCGGGCTCGTTCTCGATGACCCTCGGTTTCCCGGGAAGCACAAGCCGCTATCTGTCCAGTTATGGCATCAGGGAGCGTCGGGATGCCCAGAACGAACCGATGTACAAGACTCGCGAGATCAAGCAGGGCATCATGATCCGTCATATGCGGGCCGACGAGGCTGTGCGCATCAAGTACGACTCGAAATATGCCAGCAGTTCCAACTACTGGAAGAACTCCATCGGCATGAACAAATGTATCGATTCCATCGGACTTATTCAGCAAAAAGCCGCCTTCGAGGCAAAGATCCGTCAGTGGCAGGACTCCACGGGATACCTGAAGGGACAACTCGACTTCGACAAACTGGAGCGTCTCTATAAGGAGCGTTTCAATGCCATGCGTGCGATGATGTTCTTCAGTGAGACTTTCGGACGCAGCGACGAGATGACCCGTCGGGCCATGCGCGTGCAGAACAACGCCATCATCAACGGCAAGGAAGGCAAACCCAAGAGTTACTATGTGGAGTTCAAGGACAACAGTGACGAGTGGGACTACAACCTGGACCGTGAGGTCATCGCTGCGCTGATGAAGAACTACCGTGAACAGGTGGAGCCGAAGTATCAGCCTGCCTTCTACAACATCATAGACAGGGATTTCAAAGGCGACTATCAGAAATATGCCGACTATCTCTATAAGAAGTCGAAGTTGATGAAGAGTGACAAGAAAATCTACATCAACAAGAACAGTTACAAGCGTGACCCGGGTGTGATGTACGGCGAATGTGTCTATTCCACGATGCTCGAACTGCGTACTGACCTGATGGCTACCTACGACAGCATCGATGTGCTGGAACGTTATCTCTGTGCCGCCAAACTGCGTATGGAGGAGGATATGCCCAACTACTCCGATGCCAATATGACGATGCGCCTCTCGTATGGTCAGGTGGGAGAATATCTTCTGGGTGGCAAACCCTCAGGCTACTACACCACTGCCGAGAGCATCGTGGAGAAGATGGAACAAGGAGAAAAGGGTGTCATCGACTACGAGGCCGAGCCGATCATGAAGGAACTGCTCTCAAAGAAGGACTACGGCAAGTACACCGATAAGACTACCGGTAAGTTGCACCTCTGTTTCCTATCGAACAATGACATTACGGGTGGTAATAGCGGTTCACCGATGTTCAATGGCAAGGGCGAACTCATCGGTCTGGCTTTCGACGGCAACTGGGACAGTCTGAGTTCCGATATCTTCTTCGACTCCCAACTGGCCCGTTGCATCGGTGTGGATATCCGTTATGTGCTCTATATGATGGAGTCATGGGGCAAGGCAGACCGTCTGCTCCGTGAAATCAACGCCCAATAAGACAAGAAAAGCCCCGGTCCGGGGCTTTTCTTATTTCTTCTTCTTGCGGGGTTTTCTCATTGCCCAGCCTTCTTCGGAGAAATCTGGCTCAGGGCCACGAAGGTCACGAGGCACTTTTTTCATCAAACTGCGCCAGTCGTCTTTCTTCTGACGTCTTGGTTTCTCGATGAAATCGTCGTTTTTCTTTCGGCGCGAAGCATTCTGTCTGTCCTTTGAGCGTTCAGGGGGAGTCTTCCCCGTATCATCAGCATTATTACAGCGCACGGTACGACCTTTGTAGCGAATACCCGTCAACTGGATCATCACCTTCTTGGCATCCTTCTCAGGTACCTCGAAGTAAGAGATGGTATCCAGGAGATCGATATGTCCCACTTCCTGTCGCCCTCCCACGAAGCGGTTCAGTGTCTGCATCAGTTCACCAGGATAGAAACCGTCACGCTTGCCGAGGTTGATAAAGAGACGGCGATAACCTTTCTGGGCTTTGTTCTGTAATTTCTGTTTGTCTGATTGCGGCTTCTTCTCTTTCTTATCCGGAACAACCGCCTCAATTTCTGGTGCGTCGGCATAATAGGCAAGGAACTTACCGAACTCCAGTGAGACAATCTTCTTGATCAGTTCTTCCTTGTCGATATACTCGAAATAACGGCTGATATCCTGCATGAAAGGAGCGATTTCCTCATCATCCACATCCGTCTTCACAATCTGATCCATCACCTTATAGAGTTGTTTCTTACAGATCTCCTCTGCCGAGGGAATCTCCGCCTTCACAAACTCCTTACCAATTTCCTTCTCGATATTACGGATCTTGAACTTCTCCCGGCTATGGACAATGGAGATGCTGGTTCCCTTCTTGCCGGCACGACCCGTACGACCCGAACGGTGGGTATAGTTCTCGATGTCGTCAGGCAGACCGAAGTTAATCACATGTGTCAGGTCATCCACATCGAGACCACGTGCAGCCACATCCGTTGCCACCAGCAATTGTGTCAGATGGTTGCGGAACTTCTGCATCGTCAGGTCACGCTGTTGTTGGGAGAGATCACCATGCAACGATTCGGCATTATAACCGTCCTTGATCAGTTTGTCGGCAATCTCCTGCGTCTCAATCTTCGTCCGACAGAAGATGATGGCAAAGATACGTGGGAAATAGTCTACGATGCGTTTCAAGGCAAGGTACTTGTCCTTGGCGTTTACCATATAATAGATATGGTTCACGTTCTCGGCACCCTCGTTGCGACTGCCCACCACTATCTCTTGATAATCCTGAAGGTACTTCTTCGCCACCTTCTCCACCTCACGACTCATCGTAGCAGAGAACATCAGGGTACTGTGGTTCTCGTTTATCGATTCGAAGATCTCACTGATATTCTCCGAGAAGCCCATATTCAACATCTCGTCGGCTTCATCGAGTACGATATGGCGCACCGTACTAAGGTCTGCCACGCCCCGATTCTTCAAGTCTACCAGTCGACCTGGCGTAGCCACGATAATCTGCACGCCTTTCCTCAAGGCTCGCATCTGGGGCTCGATAGAGGCACCGCCATAGACAGCCTCCACGTGGACACCTTCCATATATTTAGCGAAATCACGGATATCATCCGTTATCTGTAGGCACAATTCTCTGGTAGGTGAGAGTACCAGTGCCTGGGCCTCACGTCTTGAGGTGTCGATGCGCTGCAACAGAGGGATGCCGAATGCAGCCGTCTTGCCAGTTCCTGTCTGGGCAAGGGCAATGAGGTCTTTCTTTTCCCCCAACAGATAAGGAATCACCGCCTCTTGTACAGGCATGGGCTGTACAAATCCTAACTCTTCGATGGCCTTGCGGATTGGTCCGCTGACGCCTAATTCTTCAAATGTCTTCATATCGTTTGCAAAGATACAAAAAAAATTCGTAACTTTGCACCCAAGATGAAGATATGTGTGTTTTGTTCTGCAAATCAGCAGATTGACCCAGCCTTCTTTGCGATGACAGAAGAACTGGGGAAGTGGACTGCAGAGCGTGGTCATACGCTTGTTTATGGTGGTGTGAACCAGGGTCTGATGGAGTGTGTCGCCAAGGCCACAAAGGAGGCAGGAGGCCATACCATCGGTGTTATTCCGATGATTGTGGAGAAGTCAGGGCGCCTCAGCGACTATGTCGATGTGGACATTCCCTGCGACAATCTCAGCGACAGGAAACAGTTGATGATGGATCAGAGTGATGTGTTCATTGCGCTGCCTGGCGGCATAGGCACCATCGATGAAGTCTTTACCGTTGCCTCCTCCGCCACGATTGGCTATCACCAGAAACAAATCATCCTCTATAATATGAAAGGTTTCTGGAATGGGCTTATTGCGATGCTCGACGATTTACAGGCGAAAGGAATGGTTCGTGGACATTGGCGGGATTACATCAAAACGGCTGATTCCATCGAAGAAATCAGCCGGATTATTAAAGAGGTCGAACAGTAGATGTTTTACCTGTGCGCCTTATTCCTGGTTGTTCAGGCTTTCCTGAAGTTCGCGCTGGCGCTCCTTGCCGAATGCGACATCCACACTGTTGTCGATGCTCTTGCAGACATTTGCCGAGAATTTGAGGGCACAGGTGATAATGTGATCCCATAAGTCTTCGCTGAATCCCGTCTTCACCATCTCACGGGTCACGCCATACTTGATCAGGCCATAGACGAAGCCAGCATTGAAGTTATCGCCTGCTCCGATAGTGCTGACAGCCTCATTCTGTTCCACGGCATACTGTTTACTGATACCTCCTTCGGCCCTCAGTTCGACAGGTTCGCTACTCTGGGTGAGAATGAAATTCTTAGTATAGAAGGAAATCTGAGAACGGTAGATTAAGTCGGCATCCGTTTTCTTATACAAGATTTCAAAGTCCTCCGAAGAGCCTCTCACAATATCCGCATATTCCAGGTTCTCCAGGATATTCGGCGTCAGTTTCATCACCTCATGCTGGTGCGAGGCACGGAAGTTCACATCGTAGTAAATGATAGCCCCTTTGTTCTTGGCATGGTCGAGGAAAGCCGCCATCTGCGGACGAATCACAGGATTGACAGCATAATAAGAGCCGAATATCACGATGTCGTCGGGTTGGATGTCAGGATAGACAAAATCCAATTGGTCGTGTGGATGATCCTTATAAAAAACATACTCCGCATCGTTCTTTTCATTCAAGAACGCCAGGGAGATAGGTGACTTCGATTCCGGATAGACATAGAGATACTCCGCATTCACATTATTCTCCGTCAGGAAGGAAATGATTTTCTTACCTACGCGGTCATTACCCGTCTCACTGATAAACGAGGCCGGCACACCAGAGCGTCCTAAGGAGATAATACCGTTGAATACTGACCCACCAGGTACAGCACCAATAGGTTGGTCGTTTTTGAAGATGATGTCGAGAACAGTCTCGCCAATTCCAATAACTTTTCGCATCGTATAAATCTTTTTACGGATGCAAAGATACGAATATTCTGTGATAATCGGTGTAATCTGTGGCTTTTTTTGTACCTTTGCACCTAAAATGACGAAATATAACACTCATACCCTCGAAAACGGGCTACGGATCATCCATCTGCCATCCACATCGCAGGTGGTGTATTGCGGCTATCAGGTAGCGGCAGGGACCCGTAACGAACTGCCTGGCGAGGAAGGACTGGCGCACTTCTGCGAACACATGACCTTCAAAGGTACCGAGAAGCGCAATGCCCTACAGATCATCAATGCCTTAGAGGGTGTTGGCGGTGAACTCAACGCCTTCACCAACAAGGAAGACACCGTGTTCTATGCCGCCATCTCCAAGGAACACTTTACTCAGGCAGTGGATATCCTCACGGATATTGTCTTTCGCAGCCAGTATCCACAACATGAGATCGACAAGGAAGTGGAGGTGATCTGCGATGAAATCGAGAGTTATAACGACTCGCCCGCCGAACTGATCTATGATGAGTTCGAGAATATCCTCTTCGAAGGTCATCCCCTCGGACATAATATCTTAGGCAAGGCCGAACAACTGCGCACCTATACCACAGAGGATGCCTTACGCTTTGTGCGCCGCCACTACCGTCTTGATAATGCTATCTTCTTTGTCTATGGGGAGATCGATTTCAAGCGCCTTTGCAAGATGCTGGCGAATCATATAGAGGAAAGTGGAAAGAGGAAAGAGGAAGGAGAAATGTCTGCAGCAGAGTCTTCTCATTCCTCCTTCCACTTTCCTCTCTCCACTCAATCCTCTTTCACCCGTTCTCTTGGCACCCACCAGGCCCACGTGATGCTGGGCGCAAGGGCCTACGACATCCATCATCCCCTGCGCATTCCCCTATACCTATTAAATAATATATTAGGTGGTCCAGGCATGAATGCCCGTCTGAACCTCTCCCTCCGAGAGCGCCACGGACTGGTATATACCGTGGAGAGTACGATGGTGAGTTATAGCGATACCGGTATCTGGAGCGTCTATTTCGGCTGTGATCCCCATGATGTCAGGAAATGTCTCCGTCTGGTGCGCCGTGAACTGGATAAGATGATGCTAAAACCACTCAGCACCACCCAACTCCGCAATGCCAAACGTCAGTTGAAAGGGCAGATTGCCATTGCCTGCGACAATCGCGAACAGTTTGCCCTCGACTTCGGCAAGAGTTTTTTGCATTACGGCTGGGAGAAAGACATCACCCATCTCTACGACAGCATCGACCAGGTGACTGCCGAGAAGATCCAAGAAGTGGCGAACGACCTGTTCGCCACAGACCATTTAACCACGCTTATTTTCCAGTAACTCTGCTACAGGCCACCCACACGACGATGATGCCGATGAGCATTATCAGGAAGAAAACAAGACCCAGCATGAGCAATGTCTTTTGCATGTCTTGTTTTGTCACAACGAGAGCCACTGTCCAGTCTACATGTTCGATTGGCGAATAATAGAGCGTCGACGGCACACCACTAATCTCCAGGTCCATCATGCCGCTTCTCTGTTGCGTTAAGACACGGGCCTGTTCTTTCGTCAACGGCACACTCTTGCCCTCTGGATGGACAATACAGTATCCGTCCTTATCGATAATGACAGAGTAGAAGTCAAGTATCTCATACAAATGGCCCATATTCAGCAGATTGTCATTCTTGCTTTCATTGTCTATTCTTTGCAATTCCTTGGTTGCCCAGTCAAAGGTGATATCGGCACCGCAGACACATGCCAGACGACCTGTTGAGTCGAAGATCGGCTTGACGAACGTGGCATAGTGGCCGCTCATACTCGTTCCATCGTAATAATAATATGGATCAGACCAGAAACTATCGTTCGACTGCTTCGCCCGGACGTACCAGTCGGACTTCGTGTAGTCATGACGTGCCGAACCTACTTGCGAATAGTCAAACTCGCTACTGTCACTATGATGGATATAAGGCTCAAACCAGGTGCCTTTCTGTGGGAAATATTCAGGCTCGAACGCAGCAAAATAGCCTCTTACCTCAGGATTAAGATGCGTCTTGCTTTTCAAGGCGGTAACCACAGCCTCAGGGGAGTCCATGTGCTTACCCACCTCGTCAAAAACGTTCTCAGCACTCATCTCCATAGCACCGATGGTCTTGGAAAACTTCTCGGAGATGACGTTCTTCAGTCCGATGTAACGTATCTGGGCCTCTGCTGTCAAGGTATGGCGGCATATCATAAAGGACACGAAAGCGAAAATAAATAAAACTGCCAATACGGTGAACAGTATGTTGCGTGTCTGCTTATCTACAAATACTTTAAATGTCTGTTTCATGCCGCGAAATTACAAAAATTCTCCGACACCACACAAAAAATCCCCAAAAAAGTATTATCTTTGCAGCAAAAATTGACGAGAGATGAAAGACTGTGTATTGATTCTGAGCGGGGGAATGGACTCCACCACCTTATTATATGACTATCAGGAGCGGATAGCCTTGGCCATCTCTTTCGACTACGGATCGAACCATAATGCCAAGGAGATTCCCTTTGCCAGACAGCACTGTGAACGGTTAGGTATCAAACATCTCGTGATACCCCTCGATTTCATGGGACAGTATTTCCGCAGTTCACTGTTGGAGGGCGATGCCGCCATCCCAGAGGGACATTATACCGATGAGAATATGCAGTCGACGGTGGTGCCTTTCCGTAATGGGATCATGTTGGCTATCGCTGCCGGTATGGCAGAGAGCAACGATCTGCAGTATATCATGATGGCCAATCATGGGGGTGACCATACCATCTATCCCGATTGTCGTCCAGAGTTCGTGGAGGCGTTTGATGCCGCTGTCCATGCAGGTACTTTCAATGGGGTTCGTCTGCTCTCCCCTTATTGTCACATGACGAAAGGACAGATCGCCGCCCGGGGCAAGGCATTGGGCATCAACTATGCCGAGACCTGGTCGTGCTATCGTGGTGGTGAAAAACACTGTGGTAAGTGCGGCACCTGTGTGGAACGTCGCGAGGCGCTCGCCGAAGCCGGCATCCCCGATCCGACAGAATATAATAAATAAAAATATGGTACGGAAATTATGTTTTAGTGTGTTGGCCCTGATGATGGGCTGCCATCTGACGATGGCCCAGAAGAGTATTGTCATCCTCTACGAGAACGATGTGCATTGCGGCATTGACGGTTATACGAAGATTGCCGGTCTGCGCGATGCCATCAATAATACAGATACGGCCTACGCCGCTGCCGTCTGTTGTGGTGACTTCCTGCAGGGTAACACCACGGGCGCCATCTCGAAAGGACAATACATCGCCGACATCATGCGTTATATGGACTACCACGCCCTGACGTTGGGCAACCATGAGTTTGACTATGGCGTGCCTCGTTTGAAGGCATTATTAGAGCAAATAGGCATCCCTGTTGTTTGTGCCAACTTCTTTGAAGCCGGCGAGCCACAGCCGATTTATGCCCCATACGTCATCCATCAGTATGGCAACAAGAAGATTGCCTTTGTCGGAGCCTGTACCCCGGAAACGATGATCCTCGAGGGCTATTCGTTCTACGACACCAACGGCATCCTGCTCTACGACCTGAAGCCGAAAACCTTCTATGAACTGATTCAGCAGGCTGTCGACAAGGCCCGCAGCGAGGGTGCCGACTATGTGGTGCTGCTCTCACATGTGGGCGAGACCGTCCAGTCGATGGGATTCAGTTCGCACCGTCTCGTCAATCACATCCGAGGTACTGACGTGGTACTCGATGGTCATAGCCACTCTATTATCGAATGTGACAAGGCGACGGATCTCGACGGCAAAGAAATCACCGTCACACAGACAGGTACCCAGTTCGCCAATGTCGGCAAACTGCTCATCACCCCCGACGGACGATTCATCACCCAACTCATCAAGAGCAAGGACATCCCCTACGAAAACGCAAAGATCACCGCTACCATCGACAGCATCCACCAGATGGTAAAGGCTGTGACCTCCGAACAAGTAGCCCATAGCGATTACAGACTGGTGGTCAGCGATGAGAATGAGCAATTTATAGTACGTGGACAGGAAACAAATGCCGGTGACCTCGTTGCTGATGCCTACCGTTACACCATGAAGGCTGACATCGGCATGGAGAACGGTGGCGGCATCCGTAATGATATTATGGCAGGTGACATCACCTACGGCGACATCATCGGTATGTTGCCTTATGACAACACCCTGCGCCGGATTTCTGTAACAGCCGAACAACTAAAGACGATGCTGACGCGTTGTACGGCTCTGGTCCCTGTGCTCGACGGTAACTTCCCACAGGTTTCCGGTCTGCGGTTTACCATCCACAGCAAGAGTCACACCGTAAGTGACATCGAGATACAACAGGCAGACGGGAGTTATGCGCCTATCGACATGCAGCGTACCTACAGTATCGCCCTGACAAACTACAACCACGATGCCGGCGGTTTCTTCGACTGCTTCAAGAAATGTCCGGTGCTCCAGGAGAGTTCACTCCGTTATTACGAGGCCTTGTCAGACTATCTGAAGCAGGTACTCGGAGGTCATACAGGCCAGAGATACGCCCAACCACAAGGACGCATCAGAATCGTAGAAGACTAAACCTGTCCACGACACAAAAGGGATAGGCTACGCGTATTTTCGCAAGTATTGACGTACGGCCTTCCTGGCAGTACCCAGACGGTGCTCCACCGACTTATACCCCTCACCCAAGGTCTGAGAGATCTCACCGACCTTCATCCCGCCATAGATATGCAGGCGGTAGACCTCACGACAGTTCTCCGGGATGCGGGCCAAACCGCGTTCCAGCAGTTCTGTCAGTTCTCGGGCAGAGAACACCGATTCCATCGAGTCATCCGCTTCCGAAGAACCCTTGATGAAATGCTCAAACGCCTCGTAGGTATGCCGACGGCGGTAGTAGTCTGTGATCAGGTTGCGTGTCATCGTATAGACTAAGGCAGGCAAGGTAACTACCGTTATCATCTTGTCGGAGGTCAGAAGTCGCAGGAAAACATTCTGGACGATGTCCTCCGACTCTTCCGAGCCACCGAGACGACTGCTGACAAATGCCAGCAGTTCGTCGCGATGATCCGTGTAATATGTCTCTATGAGATTACTCATTCACAACCTTTTGAATCGTTCCATCCTCATTGTAGAACAGACGCTGTACCTTCAATGAACGCAGATGGGTGATGTCGTTGGAGGGTACACAGTCATGATAGAACAGGAACCACTCACCCTTATACTGTACAATGCTGTGGTGGGTTGTCCAACCGACAACGGGGTCGAGGATCACACCCTGATAGGTGAATGGGCCGTAGGGGTTGTCACCGATGGCATAGCAAAGGAAGTGACTGTCACCTGTCGAATAACTGAAATAGTACTTACCATTGTACTTATGCATCCACGAAGCCTCGAAGAAGCGGTGCGGATCACCGGCCTTCAGGGGCTGACCGTCCTTGTCGAGGATGATCACATTACGTGGAGCCTCAGCAAACTGCATCTCATCACCATTCAGGCGTACCACAAAACTGGGCAGTGCCGGGATGTCGGCAGGTGCGAAGAGTTGGGTCTTCTTGTCAGCGGCAGGACCGAGGTCAATGCCTTCCTTCACCAACTTCTCAGGAGCCTGATACCACTGGAGTTGTCCGCCCCACAGACCACCGAAGTAGATGTAGATCTCACCGTCATCATCCTTGAACACACAGGGATCGATACTCATGGAACCACGGATAGGCTCATCGTTCGGGATGAACGGTCCTTCGGGCTTGTCAGCCACTGCCACACCGAGGTGGAACACACCGTTGTAGTCCTTGGCAGAGAAGATCAGGTAGTATTTGCCGTCTTTCTCGACGACATCATTGTCCCACATCTGCTTCTCGGCCCACTTCACCTGTGCCACGTCGAGAATCTTACCATGATCGGTCACCTCACCATTCTCAATGTCATCCATCGAGAGCACATGATAGTCCTTCATCTGGAAGTGACCGCCATCGTCGTCAAAGGCAGCACCAGCCTCCCAGTCGTGGGAAGGATAGACGTACAAACGTCCGTTAAACACATTGGCAGCGGGATCTGCCATATAATCACTCGGGAAAAGATAACGTGGTTTCATATTCACAAATTATTTAAATTAGACATTGTTTCGTAGTTAATAACTCTCATCGGTCTGGCTGGCCTGCCGACGCCTGGAAGCCAGTTCCGCCTGCATACCTTCATTATATTCTTTCGTGATGGGATAGAAATACAGGGCCACGACACCGACACCGAACAGGATGGCGGGCAGGAGACTGGACACCAGACGGATACCCTCCATCGCACTCTCGTTCTGTACACTCACATTGCCCGACACATAACCGAAGGCGGAGATGATGATACCTGCGATGGCACCACCCGTACCAAGACCGACCTTCAGGGCCATCACGATACCGGAGAAACAAAGACCTGTGGCACGGCGGTGACTCTCATATTCGATATGGTCTGCCACATCGGCAATCATCGCCCACAACAACGGGATGGTGGGTGCATAGGCCAGTGACTTCAGGACATTCAGTACAAAGACCAGACTGACATCTGTCGGGGAAGGGATATAGAACATGCCCGTGAAGATGGTTGTCAGGAAGAGACAGACGATAAAGGTCTTCTTCTTACCATATTTATTAGCCAGGTACTGCGACAGGAAGATGACACCCACAAACTGCACAATGGCCGAAACCATGTTGAACACGGAGAAGCCTACGGAATAAGCCTCAGCCGGGTCGTCCAATAAATTGAAGAAATGCAGGAAATCATACAATGATTTCTGGTCGATATTATACTGGAAATAGAAATTCATGGCAGAACCCCACATGGCCAGTGTAACAAAGATAGAGAAGGTCAGGACGAACATAATGTTCCAAGGCACGTTCGAGACAGTCTGCTTGACATCTTCCTTGACACTCATGACCTGCGTGGGAGGCGGTTGGATACGTTCTCTGGACACCTTAAAGGCAATCATAAAGAAGATAAAGGCAATCACAGAAAAGATTCCGATGGTACACACCCAACCGTGCTGCAGGTTTTCCCCATTGTTCCCGAAATGGTCTACCAACGGCAGCGTGAGACCCTGCACGAAGAACTGGGCGATGATCACTGCCACAAAACGGATAGTGGTGATGTTCGTACGTTCCTTGATATCACTCGTAATAACACCACCCAACGACGTGTAAGGTACATTATTAAAAGAGTAGACCGTCATCAGCAACAGATAGGAGATGGTTGCATAAGTGGCCACCATGCTCTTATCTTCGATACCCGGATTGTAGAATGCAAGGACATAGAATACGCAGAAAGGGACGGCTGTCCACAGGATCCAGGGACGGAACTTACCCCAACGGGTATTGGTCCGGTCGGCCATCAGTCCGATGAGGGGATCCACCACGATGGCAGAGAGACTGGCAATCAGCAAGACACTGCCCGCCACGGCTCCATCCAGTCCGAAGACATCGGTATAGAACTTCAACTGGAAAATGACCATCATCTGGAACACGAGATTAGCAGCGGCGTCACCCAAAGAGTAACCCACCTTCTCGCCTAATGAGACTTTCTGCTGTATATCGTTCTTTAAAGCCATTAAATCAATCTTGGCTGCAAAGTTAATAAAAATAGGATTATGTGCCGTTTTGAAATGTTACAGATGCTTTTCATGATGTTTCATTTGGAAAGAAAAAGAAGATAATCCGCCATTTCAACGCAATTATTTGCTATATTTGCATCAGAAATCTGACAGATTACCAACTTTATGAAAAGAACACTTCTTATTGGCGCAGCGCTGCTGTGCATCTCATGGGCAGAGGCTAAGGTCAGTCTCCCCCAGTTGTTCCAGTCCGGCATGGTCATGCAGCGAAACAAGGCCATCCCCGTCTGGGGTAAGGCAGATGCAGGGGAGTCTGTCACCATCCAATTCAATAAGAAACAGTACACCACGACGGCTGATGCCAACGGCAAATGGCGTATCGACCTGCCGAAGATGAAGGCCGGAGGCCCCTACCAATTATCGGTCAACGATCTCGTCCTCGACAATGTGATGATTGGCGACGTGTGGCTGCTGTCGGGACAGTCGAATATCGATGTGCATATCGAACGGGTCTATCCGCAGTATGTCCAGGAGGTCGACAACGATGAGAATCCCCAGATCAGACTGTTCCGTGTGCAGAACGAGACGGCTACCCACGGTCCGAAGGACGACATCCGTCCCACCAGCATCAACTGGAAACCGCTGAACAAACAAAATGCCTGGCCTTTCTCCGCCATCGGCTATTTCCTCGGTAAACGGATGTTTGAGAAGACAGGGGTGGCACAGGGTGTCATCGTCAACAGTTGGGGCGGTACCCCTATTGAGGCGTGGATCTCTGCCGACAGCCTGGCCAAAGACTACCCCATGTTAATCAAGCGGATTGCGTTCTATCAGAACGATAACTATATCCGGGCACAGATGCAGGCCAACGGCGAGGCCAACAGACGGTGGAATGAGTTGTTGGGAGCCAGCGATCCTGGATATGCGGAAGTCGATTGCGACGATGCGTCATGGTCTCAGATCAATCAGGACGACTGGAGTTGGCGGGGAACGGGTTCCATCTGGCTCCGTCAGCATATCCAGATAGACAAGGCCCATGCCGGCAAACCCGCCCGTCTGTTGTTGGGTACGCTCTACGACCAGGATGTCACCTACCTCAACGGCAAACAGATCGGTAGCACGGGCTACCAATATCCCCCACGCCGCTATGACATCCCCGAAGGACTGCTTCAGGAGGGCGACAACGTGATTGCCATCCGTTTCATCAATAAGAACGGTGCCGTGCATTTCATCCCCGAGAAACCTTATATGCTCTGTTTTGGTGATGACCGTTTCTCACAGAACCCCATGCCGAAGGATGTCATTCCACTTGGCAACACGTGGAAGTTCCATCTGGGTGCAGAGATGCCGCCCTGTCCCGGTGGCGATGTCTCATTACAGAACCAGCCGACAACGCTCTATAATGCCGTGCTCTATCCCCTCGCCCCCTACGCCATCAATGGCATCGTGTGGTATCAGGGCGAGTCGAACACAGGTAATCCCGGTCCCTATGCCGACTACCTGAAGAAACTGATTGGCTGTTGGCGCGATACCTGGCAGGACCAGCAGATGCCTTTCGTCATCGCACAGTTGGCGAACTACGACGGACGTCAGCAGACCGGTTTCCCACGTCCTATCTCCTATCAGGCCGCACCCGTGAATAGCAGTTGGGCACAACTCCGCGAGGCCCAGCGCCTCGTCGCGAAGGCAGATCCCTACGCCGAACTCGCCGTCCTCAATGACCTTGGTGAGACCGTCGACATCCATCCGCTCCGTAAGAAAGAGGCAGCCGAACGTATCGGTTTGTGTTTCGACCGCCTTGTATATAATAATAAGGTGTGGCTCTCGCCAGAGGTCGTCACTGCTGAGGTGAAGGACGGTAAAGTCATCCTCACCCTCGACATGCCCGTCCAGCCCGGCACGCTCAATGAGTTCGAACTGGCCGGTTCTGACGGTAGATTCGTGAATGCCGAGGCCACCGCTGATGCGAACCGCATCACGATTCTCTCACCGTTCGCCTCACCCCAGAAAGTCCGCTACGCCTGGAAGGACAACCCCTTGAAGGCCAACGTACGTTCCATCAGCGGACTCCCGATGTCATCTTTTGAACTAAACATTAACAATTAAATAACTAAGTTTTATGGCAACAACAAACGAAACAAACGGCTTTTACAAACTATCATGGCTCCAGCGCATCGGCTTTGGCTCAGGCGACCTGGCGCAGAACCTTATCTTCCAGACGGTGGCGACCTACCTGATGATTTACCTTACCACGGTATTGAAGATCAACCTCGCCTTTGTCAGTGGACTGATTCTCACCGTCCGACTCATCGACTGTTTTTGGAGTCCAGTAGTAGGACGCTATATCGACAACCGTAATCCTAAGTTAGGTAAGTATCGTGCCTACCTCCTCTATGGCGGTATTCCCCTTACAGTGGCCGCCTGTCTGCTGATGCTTCCCCAGGCTGCTGAATGGTCCATGCCGATGAAGATGGTCTATGCTGCAGTCAGTTATACCGTGCTCAGCATGATTTATTCAGTCGTGAATATCCCTTATGGCTCGATCATGGCCAGTATGACCCGTGATAACGATGAGGTACTTATCCTGACTTCTACACGTATGGTATGTGCCAACATCGGTCAGATCGTGGTTCAGGCCGGTTTCCCCATCGGTCTGGCCATGTGTATTCATTCTGCCATTGACTGGAATCAGGCCACCTTCATGGCCATTGGCACCATTCCCGCCTTCATCATCCTGCCGTCTATGCCAGCATTAAAGAAATGGCTGGGCAAGAAGGGTCTGTATTATACCCTTCTCACTATCGGCCTGATCGGATTTGCCATCCTTTTCACTGTCGGCAAGTTCTTTGATGTGGCATCCGCCAACGCCCTTGTCCAGACAGCAAAGGTCATGACGGGTGTCGGTCTGCTGGTTGGTTCTCTGATGTGGGCCCTTGTGCCTGAGGTCATCACAGAGGCCGAGTACCGTACAGGAAACAGACCTGCTGCTACAGTCAATGCACTGGCCGGTGTTGCCTTTAAGGCTGGATTCTCTATTGCCGGTTGGATTACGCCGTTGGTAATGGGTTGGATCGGCTTTAACTTCGTCAGCGAAGAGTCTGCCCTGCCCACCGACCCCATGGCCTGGTTCACGGTTACAGCCGTGTTTGCCCTCGTCGGTTTCGTTCTCCTGATGCTTTGCTTCATGGGCAGCAAGGAAAATATCACCACGACGCCGGAAAAGCCTGTTACTTACGGTGAGATGTGGCAAGAGTTCAAGGCCAACAAGTGCCTGCAACTCGTGCTTAGCATCTTTGTCGTGGTATTCCTGGCCTCCTTTATCAGCGCCCCAGTAAACGCTTATTATGTCAAGTTGGCCAACTACTCCGAAATTGCGCAGAATGCCATTCTGATGTTCACCACCGTCATTCCTGCCATCCTGCTTCTTGTCGTGGGCTACCTGATCTACAAGTATCCGCTTACCGATGAGAGACTTGACGACATGAGCCGCGAGATTGAAGCGCGCAGCAAGGAATAAAACGAATAAGATTAGACAACGATTATAAAAAACTAATAATCAGCCTTTTCAGAACCACCGCGCAGTCATCAGCACTGCGGGTGGTTCTTCCTTTTTAAGAATCGGATTTATCCCCCTGCGATTCAGGTTCACATTTTCTAACCCTTGTGATGATATGCCGCAATTTTCCGGCACATTTTCTAACCCTTGTGATGACATGCCGCAATTTTCCGGCACATTTTCTAACCCTTGTGATGACGTGCCGCAATTTTCCGGCACATTTTCTAACCCTTGTGATGATATGCCGCAATTTTCCGGCACATTTTCTAACCCTTGTGATGATATGCCGCAATTTTCCGGCACATTTTCTAACCCTTGTGATGACGTGCCGCAATTTTCCGGCACATTTTCTAACCCTTGTGATGACGTGCCGCAATTTTTCGGCACATTTTCTAACCCTTATGATGACTTCCCCGCCTGTCGGTTTGTATTTTTAGGGAAATCTTAGGGTCAAGGTTAGGAAAACGCCATTCTTATTCGTTATTATAAATAAATGAATGAACATGAAAAAAACAATTGAAATGATTCTGATGACGCTGCTGATAATGCTCGCAGCAGCATTCGTAGGCACAACCCTGATGAGTTGCAGCAGTAGCAGTGATGAAGAGTCTGAACAAGGGGGAACCACAGACAAGTACGGACTGGTGATCTACGAAAAACCGGCATTCGCCAGCGAGGTATTACCACAAGCGTATAGTAACCTGATTCCCAACACCCAGGCACCATACAGATTGTTCGTCATGCCTTACGACGAAGAGGGCAAGGCCATCATCCGGGAATTGGCTGAGGATAAAGATATCATTATAGGAGACGTTATACCCCATAAAGACTCCATCATAAAAGAAGGATACTGGATAAAGTCTAATAATTATTTTGAGAGCCCCCATCTGTATGTCTCTGCCAACTACCTGAGGGAGATGGAAGGCATGAATGATATAGAAAACGCTTTATCTGTATTTATCTCCCCTATTATCACCATTAAGATAAAACCGGGCTATGACATCAATAGCATCAAAAAGAAATACAATCTGACTGGCCTGTATTCCACTGGAACAGACATGTTGTACGACTATTGTTGCAACGCCAACAATGCGCCCCAGGTCATGAAAATTGTCGAAGAGATTCGAAGCGAGGATGGAGTGGAATGGGTGGAATTTTGTCGCCTCTACAATGGTGGCAGTTTGTTTTACTACTATGATGATAAAGTCCTTGATGCCAGACTGGCTGGAATGTGGGACTTAGAGGAAGTACAGAATGGTCCTTCGGGATTCTGCAAGGACGGTAATGTCCATCAGTTTCCGTCTGGTACTGTCATTATTGAAATCAAAGGAAACGGAACGATTATCTTCAACCATGTGGAAACTCGTGATCTGACCATCCCTAAGGATCCTAAGATATTATACGGCACGGATCTTCCTGTTCTTCATATTGGTGATGTTCCATTTTTGTATGAGATAGAAGAAGGTAGGCTTAAACTCCATTATGGCGGAATCGGCACAGACGACCACATCCCTGCCACCTTTGTCTTCAAACGAATGGCAATAATATAGCAGAAAATAAGTACGATTCTGGTTCACGTTTTCTATCCCTTGTGATGATATGCCGTAATTTGTCGGTACGTATTTTTTCAAATCTTAGTACCAAGGTTAGGAAAACGCCATCCTTATTCGTTATATAAATAAAATGGTTTTAAATTAAAATATTACGATTATGAAGAAAGTATTATTAATTTTAGGTGTGCTGCTTTCGTTTGAATTGTTCTGCGCTTGCAGCAAATCGGACGAGACAACTGATGATAATAATGGTGAGGTCAAGGACTGGGGAACACGTCCATCCGACAGGACATCCTGGACTTCACGTGGTTGGATTAGGGACCTTACAGGTTATATAACTTATAATGAAGATTTGCAGTTATGGCATTTCATTAGTTATTGGCCCTATACAGAAGTCAATAAGGACTATTATCCCATAGAATTAAGCGATGAGTTTAAAGTAGATGGATTGCTGGTAACTATAGATGTAAATCTCTATTGGGATGAGGAAGAACAAAGGGAATATATTGAAATCACCAAAATAGAAAAATGCAGTATTGACATGGAGATTATGGATAGAGACGGCTTCTTTTCAATGAAAACAGAAGAATGCTATTCTGGATGTGTCACAGATGCCATAGACGATGAAGACAGGATATTGGCACAGATACAGGCACTTGTTAATGATGGTGAAGAATGGATAAAGGTAAAGATTACAGAGACTCCGAACAGTTTTACTTGGTTGGCTCCTGTGAAGAACAATGATGTCTATTTTTTGAAGAGCGACTTACAAAATCCAGACATTCAGGTAGGAGATGTTGTCGATTTTAGAATCATGCGCTTTTATTTGCTTGAACATAAACACATGGGGTCTGATGTCTATAGTACCAAATTTTATTGTGTTGTAGAACCATGTAAATAAAAATGAGTTATGAAAAAAATAGCAATTATTCTCGTTATACTCTGTTCATTTATTAACATATACGGACAGAAGGAATGCTGTTATAGTTCTAAGTTCTTAAAATTATACTCAACCAATTCTTCATTATACTTTGTTCAAACGAGGAATTCTGAACAGATGATGAAGATAAAAGATATGGTCTCAAGGAGTAACGATGGCGAAAAGATTATTGCCAGTTTGGCAGAGAACGCCATTATCATAACAGAGGGACAGGCACGCTGTGAAGTACTGACAGAAAAGGTGATAGTGAGGTAGATTTAATTATATAAATAGTTGGTTGTTTCGTTCTTTATTTGTACCTTTGCGAATAGAAAGCAACCATGATGGTATGCGTACTGAAAAGAGACAAATAGAACAACTATATGCAGACAACTATCAGCGAATGCTCACTGTGGCACGGCTGATGTTGAAGGATGATGATGAGGCGCGCGATGCTGTAAGCGAGGTATTCGCTAAGGTTGCGGAAGGTTCCATCGTGCTACCCGCAGAGTATCCGGAACGCTATATGATGGTGACGGTTCGCAATCTTTGCTTATCCCGCATCCGCCGAATGACAATACGCGAACGGATAGAACGCGGACTAGTGCTCTCAGAGACGAATCAGACATCGGTGGAGAACGAACGGGAGCGCATTGAGGAAATGATTGACTACGCAGAGAGGACGTTCCCTAAGCAGACTTGGCGCGTATTCCAACTGCGGTTCGACGAGGGACTGCTGTATCGGGAGATAGCAGAACGATTAGGCATCAGTGAGGTGGCTGTCTATAAGCACCTTGCGGGAGCACTCAAGAAACTAAAAGAGAAATTTAATCCGACAAGAAGATGAATGATATCGAACAACTGCTCAGAATGACAGAACGTCCGCAAGACTATACGGACGAGGAGTTGCAACAGTTGATGAATGACCCCGACATGCGGGCATATTATGAGTTGATGGCCAATGCCGAGACGGGGTTCGCCTTGAAGAAAGAGGAGAATCATGGGGACAGCCCCATGATCCTGACGAGCAGAACCAAACGACCAGTCCCCCTGATTCTCCGGATTGCCGCCATAGTCATCGGCATCCTGATGCTGTCGGGTATCGCATACGCTGCCTACCATTTTGCCGTTGGTGGGGATTACAAATCCCCGACTCAGGAGGTGGAAATGGCAGATACGCACCAACAGGAAGGGTTGGACCAACAAGGTGGCACTCAACTCTCCGAATCTGATGCCATCCGTACCTTCGAGAACGCCGAACTCCAACAGATACTTCAGGAACTGTCGAACCACTATCACGTCGGCGTCGTATTCCGCAATGAACAGGCCCGTCACGTCCGTCTCTATACAAAGTGGGACACTACCGCCCCACTCACCACGATGATAGAGCGACTCAACGGTTTTGAGAAAGTGAGCATCAGACTGAACAAAGACCAGATGATAGCAGAGTAGCCATGAGACGGATACTATACCTTATTATATTATTCTTCTGCATGACGGCTCAGGCGCAACATACCTTCAAAGGTACCTCGCTCTCGGATGCGCTCATCGAACTCGACAAATCGTCGAAGCACTACGATATCTCCTTTGTCTATGATGAACTGGAGGACTTTACCGTCACCAAGACCATCAAACGAGGACGTTCGCTGCCCGAAGCCGTCCGTGAGGTCTGCGGTTTCTATCCCGTCAGGGTAACGGTAAAAGGCAGGGATATCTTGGTGGAGTGCATCCAGAAAGACCGCACGAAACTCACGGGACGACTCGTGGGACCAGACCGCCAGCCTATTGCTTACGCCAACATCACTCTCTTTCCCCCTTCCGATTCCACATATATAGGTGGCGGCGTGAGCAATGAGGCGGGTGACTTTGTCATTCCCTGCGGCGCAGAGCGAGCAAGGGTACGGATCAGTTGTGTGGGTTTCAAGACCATTGAGCAGGTGATGGCTGTCGGCAATGCCGGCACCATCCGCATGCAGATGGAGAACAATTATCTGAGCGATGTCACCGTGAGCGGACGACTGTCTGTCATCCATAGCGAGGCAGGCAGGTTACAGTATATCGTCAGCAACGATGAGTTTGCACGGGGCCTCAATGGCCAAGAACTGCTCAACCGCGTGCCGATGGTGAGTATGGCAGGAGGACACGCCATGATCCTTGGGAAAGGCCCAGCCCGATTCATGCTCAATGGACGCATTACGGAGATGGGGGATGAGGCCATCCAGCAAAGACTCTGGACGATGCGCTCGGAAGATATCGACAAAATAGAAGTCGTCTCCATCCCCATGGGGCATGATGTGATGGAGATGGGAGGAGGCTATATCAACATCGTCATGCGTCGCGATCAGACCCTCGGCTGGCGGGGTGACATCAGTGCAGAGGCAGGTGTCAGTGACGATTGGAGCGGACGCGGCAGCGGTTCTGTCAGTTACGCCTCAGAGAAGTTCGACATGACGATCGATGCCCACGGCGGACACACCGTACAGAAGAAGGATAATCTGATGACGTATCATATCGATAACTTTCATTATGACGTTCTCTCAGACACTCATACCAAACAAACAGACAAGAATCTGGCTACCAGTTTGACTTTCCGCTATCTACCCATAAATAGTCTAGAATTGGGAGGTATGTTATCGTGGCAGATGCTTTGGCCTGATAAAGTAACCGATGGTGTTTTAACCTATTCTGGCCAGACGTCTAATTCAGAAGCCTTACAGACTCCCGCCGACAATACCAATACCAAAAGCCTGACCGCCTACTGCGACTGGCGAATCGACTCCAAAGGCAAACTGCTAAGTCTCACCTATAATAATTATAAGAAGGATGAGGATGCAAAGACCGGTGTTTGGTATACTATTCCTTCAGCAGAGATACCAGATATTAAGACATGGAATGGATATTTCACCGAAGTTGATTATCACATCCAATCAGGCAGACTTGACCTATCACTTCCGTTCAACATCGCTACCATTGATGCAGGCTTCTCTTATACAAGCATCAAGAATCAGGGCTTTCAACAGTATGAAAATGGTGGAGTCGTTTATCTTAGCAATGGTGTAATCGACAACTATAAGGAGAAGAGGAAGGCGGCCCATGTGTCATTCCATCATGACTGGGGAAAATACGCCATCAAAGCCGGACTGCGCTATGAGCATATTGATTTGGATAATGATGAACACATCGATTATAATCCACATAGCCTTCCTTCTGTGCCAGCAGGTAGTATTATTAATCGCGACTATTGGTTGCCGTCGCTCAGTCTTTCCGTCAAACCGAAGGAAGGCCAGCAAATCTGTTTGTCATGGGGAACGGACTGTATACACCCAAACTTCTATGACCTTACCCATCTCCGTACTTATAAGACTGGATATGAATATCACCATGGTAGCCCTGGACTAAGGCCCTCTCGGACAAACGACATAGAATTGAAATATTATAACTCCAAAGGATTTTATGCCTGTGCCTATCATCATCATGCCAGTGACCAGGTGGAAAAGATTACCGGTATTACCGAAAAATTTATGTTATTTGAAGGAGTTTGTTCATTCAATTCCGTGTCGTATCCCTTTAATATCGAAAAATTCAATCATAGTGGTATTTATCTAAGACATCAACTTCAATTGACCACAGATATGTTCGCCATAGTCGAAGGCGAAGCCTACTACCTCGATATCCGTTCTTATGATTTGAGATCCCATTACCATTCTGTCTATGGATGGGGACAACGGCTTGGAATCTCTGCCGACTGGTACCTGAACCGTCAGCATACGCTCCTGCTGAATACTCGTTATCAGCATTGGTTCTCCGACTACTCAGGTTTAACCAAGACTGACGGTTATGGCTATTTCTACTTCGCACTGCGCTATTCGATGATGGACGACCGTTTGAGACTCTCATTAGTGGCCAACGATCCCTTCCACCAACATATCACGACAGAGACCTTGTGTTGGCCCGCTGAAGCATTGGATGCTTCACGTGAGATGTATTTTCCCGTCCATCAGTTCAGCCACACCAATCATCACACCCACTATATCGGCCTGAGCGCCACCTACTCCTTTGGCAGTAAGAAGGTGCGCCGCATCCAGCATGACATGAAAGATACGGAGTCAGAACGTGCCCAAAAAAGATAAATCAAACGGATTAGGAGCGGATATACGGAGCGAAGGCGTTGTCGTAATCTTCGCTGCCGGAGAGACGTCCGTTGACGATACAGACGAGTTCCGCCTGGGCACGGAAACAGAGCTTTTCGTCGGCAGCACGATAGATGTCGTGGTGGAAAACATATTTGATGCCTTCCTTTGTCAGTCCCAGACGCGACACAAACTCATCATCGGGTCTGAGAGGTGTCTTGAACTGCATCGTCATCCTTGCCAACACCGCATCGACACCCTTCTCGTGCATCTCGGCAAAACTCAGTCCGCACTGTTTCAGGAACAGATGGCGAGTGTGCTCACAATAGTGCAGGTAGTTGGCATTGTTGACAATGCCCTCGATGTCGCACTCGTAGTCGCGCACCTGCATCCTCGTCTCAAAAATATACTTCGTATTCATATCTGGGTGCAAAGATAGTGCTTATTTGGCAAAACGCCAAATAAATTGTTTACAGTTTACATCAGAAGATGATACATGCCACCGGCAAGGGGTCTGATGACTCCCTTCATCTCCAACTGGAAGAGCAGAGCCGTCAGTGAGCCGATGGGAATGCCTGTCTTCACACTGAGGATATTGAGTTGCAGGTCGTTGGTCTGCTGAAGGAGGGCAACTACCTTGGTTTCCTCTGGAGAGAGATCCGGAAAGAGATTCCGTTCGATTCCATCGGTATAATTCTGCTGTCGTTGGACTTCACTCGGCCATCCCATCGCCTTGACGAAATCGTTGGCATTGGCGATAAGACCAGCCCCGTTGTCGCGTATCAGGTTGTTACAGCCTTCGGAATAGGTCATGCCTACGGCTCCAGGGAAGGCAAACACAGCCCGATCATAACTCTGGGCAATCTCTGCCGTGATGAGACCGCCGCCTTTGGCCGCACTCTCTACGACGAGACAGGCATCCGACATTCCCGCCACAATACGGTTGCGACGCACGAAATTGGCCTTGTCTGCATTCGTCTGCGTCATAAACTCCGTGAGCAGTCCGCCATGATTCACCATCTGGGCAGCCGTTTCCCTGTGACGATAGGGATAAATCTGATCCAACCCGTGAGCCAGCACACCCACCGTCGGGAAACCATTCTCCAACGCCTCACGATGGGCATGGATATCTACGCCGTATGCCAGGCCACTGACAATCAGCACCTGAGGACACTGCTGGCGCAAGTCCCTGACAAAGCGGCGTATGAGGTCCTGGCCATAGGTGGTCATCTGACGGGTACCCACGATACAGACAATCTTCGCCTGATTCAGGTCGGCATTACCTTTATAATATAATACGATGGGGGCATCGGGACACTCACGGAGTCGCTGGGGGTAGTCGTCATCATTAAGCGTCAGACCCCGGATACCGTGTTCCTGCATGTACTGCAGTTCAAATTCGGCCCGTTTCATCGGTTCATTCCAGTCTTTCAAGGCTTCCACCAGACGGGGAGAACAATCCTCAATGACATCGCCGATGTCCGTCCGGTGTTCATAGATCTGTTGGGCACTGCCCACGGTTCGATACAGTTCCAGTGCCTGCTGGAAGTTAAAGTTCGTCAGACGCGTCAGCGCCATTGCATAGAATAACTCCTGTTCCATCATATCCTATCTTTTTAAATATTCATATCCGAAGCGACAACGAAGACAATCCTTCTTGTCGCAGTATTCCTTCTTGAGTTGGATGAGGGCCTGTGAGTCGCCTGCCGACTGCACGGGGAGACCCACCTGTTGCCACATCCGGATGATGTAGTTGTTCTCTGCCTTCAACTGCTCCAGGAAGTCGAAAGCCTTGTCGCAGAGCACCTCCTTCCCCCTGTGACGCCCTACGGCAAAGAGCATGGGGATGGCAGTATTGATCATCAACAGATTGAGTGAGCCATAGGAGAGGTGCTTCTCGCTCTTACTACTAGTGGAACCGAAGGTGTAGTGCGTCTCCCAGTAAGGGGTGACATGCGAACTCAATAAGACCTTGAGTTGTTCAACGGATTCACATTCGATCAACTCACTGAGACTGGCCTTTTGCTGAAAATAAAGGCTGGCCAACTGGGAGATACGGATATGCGGGAAGTTCTGCGGACGGAGCCTGAGGAACCGCCAGAGTTTATAATCCATCGGTTTCATCGAGAATTTATGAGCCAGATAGAGGTACTCATTACGGAGTTTCGCAAAGTATCCCTCGTTGAGGGCTGTTTCCTGATAGTAGTCAGGCACCGTCTCCAGTTCCAACAGTCCGGCCTGTCCCATGAAGATGGCTTCAATCTGAAACAGGTCGTCACGGTGGTGGGCAATCGCATTCAACGGGATGGTGCGCGCCCAGGTCTCAAACACATCGCCATTGATACCGAAACCGTAATTACGGGCCAGCGTCACGAAATAGGCATCTTCCCACGAGCCGTTGCACTGTTCCACCCGGCGTCGTATGGCTTCTGTCTTCTGTTCCAGACGCTCCGTCTGCAGGGCAGCCATCCAGGCGTGAACCATCAGACGCGTCAGGTCAGGAATCACTTTATAACAAGGCGGGTAACTGTCCGTCGCCAACAGTTCCTCGTAGTGTTCCTGGACTTTTTGCGGCACATCGAGTTGCAGTTGCGGCAGATATTCGCCTTTGGCATTCTTCACATCGGTATCGATGACATTCGCCACATGCAGTACCACGTTGTCGTAGTTTGAGTCTTTGTCATGGCCATGCAGATACCAGTCAGACGACTTGTCGTGGATCTCGACATTACCCACCCACAACGTTCTGTTGATCTTCACCTTTGCGTTAAAGAAGTCAGGGCCGGCATTGTGGTTATGCAGACCAGGGTCTATCACTTCGACGTATTGACCATCGGTTGTTTCCAGTTCCTTGAGCGGGAACATACGGTGTTTCCAGACATAATGGAGTAATTGTTCCATAGTATAAGCCTTTAAAGTGTTCAACAAAATATATCGGTTGCAAAGGTACGAATAAGTACGCAAACAACCAAATATTTTCTTAGTTTTTTAGATTCCTACCTTAAAGATAGGTGTTTTCGTCAATGCCCTTGAACATCGTGAGGAAACGCTTGGCGCGCTGTTTACAACGGTCTGTCTCATCTCGATACAACTCTGGAATGGTGGTACCAGAATAGACTTCCTTAAACTGGGCCTTCCGCAGGGAGGGGATGTCGATGTAGTCGAGTCCATCGGCTTTCTTCGCCATAAAACGCAACAGACGGTCACCGTCAAACCACATGCGCAACTCGTAGGCCGACGACATATCCAGTTCTACATCAGGCGTAAGGACATAGATGAACATCACACGGCCCTTGTCGTCGTAGAGATATTCCTCACAGAACTCACGGGCGGCGAAGTTGTACTTGGCTGTGGCGAAGCGCAGGTAATGGGGCGGATAGGGGTTGTATTCCTCCTCATCCTCCGACTGTTTCTCTCCATAATACATCCGGATATTCTCGTTGTGGGGGCCTGTGGCAGGCAAGTTCTGTACCACGTGCAGATCGAAATACTCTGACGGGAGATCTGTGCCCATCTGGGCAATCCATTCGTGGACGTCCTGATATGTCTTACGGATGTTCTCGACGGTGTTCTGCGCATTGACTGTTAGTACCCACGCCACACATAACAATAAGGTAATTGTAACTTTCTTCATCATCTTTGTCTTAAAATACTGCTGCAAAGTTACGATTTTTCAGATAAAAACACTAACTTTGCAGCCAAAATATCGAAAGATGACGCAAAACAACAGACTTATCAAATGGCATATTTAGGCGAACTGATATCAATTGGGGTGGCATTCTCATGGACGGCAACGGCACTCCTGAGCGAATTTGGCAGCAAACGACTAGGCAACCTGACGTTGAACGTTCTGCGAATGGCACTGGCATTAGTGTTCTCTCTGGTACTCTTTGGCGTGGTGACAGGTAGTATCCTGCCGCCAGGTGCTTCGACAAAGGCTATGGGATGGATGCTGCTGTCAGGACTCGTTGGCTATGTGATAGGCGATTTTTGCCTTTTTCAGTGCTATATTATTATAGGTTCGCGCTATGGGCAACTTTTTATGACATTGGCTCCTCTCTCAGCAGCCCTGATGGCTTGGGTAACACTGGGACAGCAGATGACGGCAATGAGCATTGTGGCGATGCTGGTAACGCTCTTTGGTATCAGCATCTCCGTGATGGGAAGAGGCGAGCATCATAAGGTATCGTTGAAACTGCCATTGAACGGCGTTCTTTTTGCCATTGGTGCTGCAGTCTGTCAAGGCGTAGGTTTGGTTCTGAGTAAGATAGGTATGGATTATTACGAAGTTGGAGCGGATATGCCTGAGTGGCTGGTACCTTTCAGTGCCAACTTCTACCGTTGTGTGGCAGGCATTATCGGTTTCACCATCTTATTATATTTTCGCGATGGAATGGCCCCTTTGCGTGAAGCCATACACGATAAAAAGGGACTTACCGTTGCCACAGCCACCACCATCTTCGGTCCCTTCGTGGGTGTAGGTTTCTCGCTGATGGCAGTGCAATATACGGCAGCAGGCATTGCCTCCACACTGATGGCAATGACACCTATCATCATTCTCCTGCCCTCTTATTGGATTTTCCACGAAAAGATTACGTGGAAGGCAGTTCTTGGTGCCATTATCTCCGTCATTGGCGTCAGTCTTTTCTTCCTTGGATAAATAGTTATTCCCAGCGAGCAGACGGAAAGCATAACGGCTTTAGAAGGTACAAGGATTGCATAAATCGAGCGAAACACCATCAGATGCCTGAAACCACGAAACGGGCACCTTCGGTATATTCCGGATCGAGGGCGATGGTGTAACCCATCGAGATGGCAAGGCGGCGGGCCAATGGCAGACCGATACCAAGACTGTGCTCATCAGGTGAGAGACGCACAAAGGGATCGAAGATACGCTCCGCATCAGCAGCAGGAATCGTCGGACCCTCATTGGTGACAGATATGGCGTAGGTACCGTCGGCTTCAGCATGACAACCCAGCAGCACAGTGCCACCAGTAGCATACTTGTCGGCATTGTCGAGCAGACAGTTCAACAGTTCCTGTAACAGTGGACTGGTATTGACCATCACCTCATCGGCCACGTCAGTCTTGAATTCTGTAGCCAACATGCGGTTATTTTCAATCGCTGAGGGATGCAGGTCGTAACTGCTCAGAACGGAACACGCCAATTCATTCAACCCGATATGGTCTTCCTTGGGTGTCGAAATATCATCACCATAGAGACTGAACAGGATGAGTTGATGTGTAGAAGTCGCCACATGGTAGGCATCACGGCATACACCAGAGCGTAGTTGCATATATTCATCATGCGGTATCTGTCCGTTTGCATCGATGATGACCTCTGCCGTGTCAATCAGCGTGAGCAACGGCGAGCGGAGTGCATTCAGACAGATATTCTTTTCCTCGTCAGTGATACCTATCGTCCCTCTGGCATAAGAATCGAGCACAGGATCCATCAGTGACTCTATGCTTCGGGCGGCCGCAAGGATATCACCGTATCGTTTGTTTCGATCCTCAGGCTTCAGGTTAAATTCCGGGGTGTTGAAAATGCGTGCATAGCCACGCAGCACATTGATGGGCGACTTCAGTTTCTGTTGGATCGTCGTGACGAAGGCACGACGGATGGCCTGCCCTGCCTCTGTGCTGCGACGGGCTTCCTGCAATTGGAGGAACTGCTCCTTCAACCGACGGTTCTTCTTATGGCGATAGATAAGCATACCCACGAGCAAGGCGATGATGGCGAGTGCCATCAGTCCGACAATCAACAGTTGTGTACGCCGTATCTCTGCCTTATCATGCTCGGCCTGTATCATATCGATGTCATGTGCCATATCGATCAGATCTTCCTCCAATACCTCGCGCTCAGCAATAGTATTCAGGCTGTCTTTGAGTTGTGTGGCACGAAAAGCCCGTTGCCAGTCGCCCATTTGCTCATAGACATTGATACGAAGTTCTGTGGCCATCAACGGCACGTCGATGGAATCGCACCAGGCGAGAGCCCCCTTGTAATCGTTCTGCATGAGGTAACGGCACACCATCACCTGCTCCAGATTAGCGGCATTGAACTGTGCAGGTATGTTCTGACGGATGCTGTCATATTTTGCAAAATAGTCATTGAAGGCCTTGCGGTCACCCATCTTGTTGGCAATGATACAGCGATAGCCTAGCACACCGCTCTCGTACATCGGGTTCTGGAGCATCTGCTGTGGTAGGCTGTCAAGACAAGCCATCGCCTCAGCGGGACGCTTAAAACTGAGCGACTGTGCCAGCGAGAGATATGAATTGAATGCTGCTATGGGTTCTTTCTCAACATCGATGCCCTGCAACGCACGCCGGAAGAACTTCTCGCCCAACTCAGGCTGGTTGCGACCGTTATAGAAAAAGCCCAGTTCCATGTTCAACATGTAGAGATACTTCTCTTGATGGTGCTCTTTGATGTCATCAGTGATGTATTGAATCTCAGTAAAGGCACGATGGAAGTGCCTATGGTTCACCTCATAGATCACGCGGTTCATCCATGTGCGATAGTATTTCTCCCAGTCCTGACGCTCTTCCAGATAGTCCATAAATACCTGGTGAGCCTCATAAAAGACCGAGTCGCTGCCACTCATCTGCGCCTCATAGACGCGCTGTGCCAGTGCCTTTTCCTCTTGTTCCTGAGCCGAGGACTGGGCGGAAAGTGTAAGACTCACCGCCAGCAGAACCACGGCCATCACAATCTTTTTCAAAACTAATACCATATATAAATCTATATTTTGATTGCAAAGGTAATCATTTTCTACTTGTTTCAACATAAAAAAGTCATTCAAATTCACAAAAACAACACTTTTTGTAAATTCTGAAAACAAAATTGTAAATTCTGAGAATTACGGGGTGCTCAATTCCGCCAACTTTGGCAGCGAGCGATTGACGGCAAGTAATAGAATCTTACTTTTCATCATGAAGTATCTGCTCTGCATGCTCTTTGGTTTTCACCTGCTTGCCAGCAAAGATCTGTTCGATGATGCCCTCCTCATTAATAATAAAGGTGGTACGGATGGTGCCCATCGTCTTCTTGCCGTACATCGTCTTCTCGCCCCAGGCGCCCATCGCCTCCATCAAGGTCTTATCGACATCGGCAATCAATGGGAAAGGCAGTTCATACTTCTCTTTGAACTTCACATGCGAGGCAGCAGAATCCTTGCTTACACCCACCACCTCGTAACCAGCACCTTGCAGTTCGCCGTAGTGGTCTCTCAGACTACAAGCCTCAGCCGTACAGCCACTCGTGTTGTCCTTCGGATAGAAATACAGCACCAATTTTCGTCCTTTATAATCACTCAGACGGATGTCCCGTCCCTCTTCGTCTTTGCCCAAAATCTCAGGCGCCTTGTCTCCAATATTCATCGTCACAATATTTTAAAATGAAATGTGTTCTATCTTTTCCATACTCGTTTCGTCTGAAGCAGGACGCTGAGTAGGATGAGGGCAATACCTATATAGAAAGAGAAATTGATCTCGCGTCCTTCGCCAAAGATGAGGAAAGCGAGGATGATGGTGTAGCAGGGCTCGAGGTTGTAGGTCAGATTGACGGTGAAGGCCGAGAGGCGCTTCAAGGCCTGAATCTGCAGGAGGTACATGCCAACGGTACAGAACAAAGCGTGGCAGAGCATAAACCAGAGATTCGAGCCCTCAGGCACAACAACGACAGACTGCTGACTGGGAAAGAAAAAGAGGTAGATCGGAATGATGGCCGACATAGTGACGAGACCTCCCGACATCTGGTACATCAGCACCGTCCGGCTGCGCACACCCACACTCGCCTTCTTATTGCAGATGGCATAAAGGGCACAGACGGCTGACGAGACGACACCAATGGCAATACCATAGCGATAACGGGCATCGAGCGAGAAAATGCAGAGCACGCCAGCGACAGTAATCAAAGAAAAGAGCAGTTCGAGCCAAGAGAGTTTGCGCTTAAAGATCATCGGCTCGAAGAGAGCCGTGAAGAAGCCAATCAACGAGAAACAAATCACACCAATAGAGACATTCGAGGCCTTGATGCTGCCATAGAACAATATCCAGTGGAATCCTAACAACGCCCCACAGCCACAGAGTTGCAGGAACTTGCACCACCCTACTCTCGGCAGCCCCGTGAATACTAGCAGAATCGCACTCGTAAATAGCATGCGATACCACACGATATCCACCTCGTTGAGTGTAATCAGTCGTCCAAACAAGCCCGTAAAGCCTGCCAGCATCACACTCAAGTGCAACTGCACAAATCCCTTCCTCGTCTCGGTCATATCATTTTCCAAAAGGTCGCTGACTAAGCAAACCAGCAGATGATAATCGTATAGAATCCCCTCTCAGGATCGAGCACAGGCTTATCAATGGAGTATTTTCCGTTATAATCTTTCATGGTATCCACAGAGATGACTTTTCCTGCTGGTATTTCCTGTTCGACAACCACGTACATACCGCCACAATCCACCACGCCGGACTTCAGGAAAGCCTCAAAGAAACGGTCGGCATCGCCCTTATCGGTAAAATTCAGGCTGGCATGGGTAGAGGTGTCCAGACTGTATTGGAAATAACAGGCATGATAGCTCTTTGGCTTCAATTCATAGCCAAAATCCGTCTTTTCTCCTTTCTCCATATCACGTCCATAGACGGTGTCATAAGAACCTGCGTCACCGTCTTCGCCTCCATATTCATATTCATAAAGATAGGTCAGTCCACACTTCTCAGCATGCTGGACATCTATTGAATCGAGAAACGCTCTGAACGTTTCTATTGGAAATAGCAAGGCCTCGTCCGCTTCAGTGGAAGCAGGAATGGAGTCCTGTGCAACAACTTCTACGGAATCTGTCATGTCCGCCTCTTTTGACTGCGCATCCTTATTTGCTTGTTTACAACTACATATCAGCAATACTATCAGGCTGATAAACCATACATTTTTGCCCAGAATTTCTGGCGCTTTGTTTCCAATGTTCATAACTTTGTTAGGTTTAATTTGGCGCAAAGTTACAAATTATCTGCGAATAATCCAACTATTTTTCGTATCTTTGCACCAGATATGAAGAAAATAGGATTATTACCCCGCATTATAATTGCCATCGTGCTGGACTCCTTCGGCACAGCCTGTAACGTCACTGGCGACGGTGCCCTCGCCGTCATTACCGACCGTCTGCATAAAAAAAGATGAAAAGATTCCTGCCTCATATCGTTGCGTTTCTGGTAGTAACTGTTTGGGGAACGACGTTCGTCTTTACCAAACTGCTGCTGCTTGGCGGACTGACGCCGGCTCAGATATTTATCCTGCGTTTTATCATTGCCTATATCCTGCTGTTAGGCTATTGTCTTGTGAGGGGGATCCAGTGGCTATCAAATACGTGGCAAGACGAACTGCTGATGGTGGCATTGGGCATGACGGGAGGTTCACTTTACTTCCTGACTGAAAACTCAGCCATGAACTATACGACGACCACCAATACCAGCATTATCGTCAGTCTGTGTCCGCTTTTCGCCTCGGCCTTCATCGGGCTTTTCTACAAGTCTGAACGGCTGAGCCGCTTGCAGTCCTTCGGCTCGCTGATGGCGGCGGCTGGTGTCTTCGTGGTTGTCATGAATGGACATTTCGTGCTCCACCTCTCGCCGTTAGGCGATGCATTGGCCTTCGGCGCCTGCCTTTGCTGGGCGTTCTACAGCCTACTCATGATACCTGCCAATAAGCGCTACGATGCATTGTTCATCACACGCAAGGTGTTCTTCTACGGCCTCGTGTCGATGATACCTTATTTAATAATATACCCCGAACTGAACATTCACCTGCTCCTGATTCAGCCTGAAATGATGTGGAACCTGCTGTTTCTTGGATGCGTAGCCTCTATGCTGTGCTACTTAATGTGGGCATGGGTATTGAAGCGGCTTGGAGCAGTTGTTGCCACCAACTACGTCTACCTGAATCCTGTTATTACCATCGTCTTCGCCTGGATCATTCTTGCCGAAGAAATAACCCCATGGTTCATCTTCGGCACTCTGCTCATCCTATTTGGTATGTATCTTGTGGATACTAAGCGTAAAAAGTTATCTTCTTAGTATCTGCTTGGCAAATACACATTTGGGGGGAAACAAAAAAAACGCCACAGATTTTATGTCTGTGGCGCTCTTATTAAAATAAGGTTACGCTTAACGCTTAGTCGGCGAGCTTGGCCTTGATCATCTCGCGGTTGAGGCGAGCGATGTTGGCGATGGTCTCGTTCTTCGGGCATACGGCCTCGCAGGCGCGAGTATTGGTGCAGTTACCGAAACCGAGTTCGTCCATCTTGGCAATCATGTTCTTCACACGGCGGGCAGCCTCTACGCGACCCTGTGGGAGCAGAGCCAACTGAGAAACCTTAGACGATACGAAGAGCATAGCAGAACCGTTCTTACAAGCAGCAACGCAAGCGCCACAGCCGATGCAAGAAGCGCAGTCCATAGCCTCGTCAGCATCCTCCTTAGGAATCAGGATAGCGTTGGCATCCTGAGCCTGACCTGTGCGGATTGTGGTGTAGCCACCAGCCTGGATAATCTTATCGAAGGCGCCACGGTCGACCATACAGTCCTTAATCACGGGGAAGGCTGCTGAGCGCCAAGGCTCAACGGTGATGACGTCACCATCGTTGAAGCGGCGCATGTAGAGCTGACAGGTAGTAGCACCACGCTCGGTGAGACCGTGAGGCGTACCGTTGATGTAGAGTGAGCACATACCGCAGATACCCTCGCGGCAGTCGTGGTCGAATACGAAGGGCTCCTTGCCTTCGTTGATGAGCTCCTCGTTCAGGATGTCAAGCATCTCGAGGAACGAGGTGTCGTCGGGAATGTCGTGCATCTCGTGGGTGTCGAAATGTCCCTGGTCCTTGGGGCCATTCTGGCGCCAGAACTTTATAGTAAAGCTGATATTTTTAGCCATAATCTTAATTCCTTAGTTCTTATAGTTACGTGTCTGTACCTTAATAGCCTCATACTCCAGCGGCTCCTTGATGAGTTCGGGCTCGTTGCCCTTGCCTTTGTACTCCCAGCAGCCTACGTAGAAATAGTTCTCATCGTCGCGCTTAGCCTCGCCTTCCTCGGTCTGATACTCCTCACGGAAGTGACCACCGCAGGACTCGTTACGAGAGAGAGCGTCAAATGCGACGAGTTGACCCATGGTGAAGAAGTCGCGCAGGTGGATAGCCTTGTCGAGTTCGATGTTCAGGCCTTCCTTGGTGCCAGGAACGAAGAGGTTCGTGTCGAACTCCTTCTCCAACTCATGCATCTTCTTCAGACCGGTCTTCAGACCTTCAGCGGTGCGGCCCATACCTACATACTCCCACATAATGTGACCCAGTTCCTTGTGGATAGAGTCAACAGAACGCTTACCCTTGATGTTCAGCAGACGATCAAGTTCGGCATCCACCTTCTTCTCAGCCTCAGCAAACTCAGGCAGGTCTGTGCTGACCTTGGGCCATACAGCCTGATCAGCCAGATAGTTCTGGATGGTGTAAGGCAGTACGAAGTAACCATCGGCCAGACCCTGCATCAATGCAGAAGCGCCCAGACGGTTGGCTCCGTGGTCAGAGAAGTTGCACTCACCGATAGCGAACAGACCGGGGATGCTTGTCTGCAACTCATAGTCAACCCAGATACCACCCATCGTGTAGTGGATAGCGGGATAGATCATCATCGGCTTGTAGTACTTCACACCGTTGATCTCGTTGGCTACATCGCCAGGGAATACGTCGGTAATCTCCTCGTACATCTCGAAGAGGTTTCCATAACGCTGCATGATGATGTCGATGCCCAGACGGTTGATAGACTCTGAGAAATCGAGGAACACAGCCAGACCCGTGTTGTTCACGCCGAAGCCCTTGTCGCAACGCTCCTTAGCAGCACGAGAAGCAACGTCACGAGGAACGAGGTTACCGAATGCAGGATAACGGCGCTCCAGATAGTAGTCGCGATCCTCTTCAGGAATCTCCCAACCCTGCTTGGTACCAGCCTGCAGAGCCTTGGCATCCTCAATCTTCTTGGGTACCCAGATACGACCATCGTTACGCAGTGACTCAGACATCAGCGTCAACTTAGACTGCTTGTCACCGTGAACGGGAATACAGGTGGGGTGAATCTGAACGTAAGAGGGATTTGCAAAATATGCACCCTTACGATAGCACTGAACAGCAGCGGTACAGTTACAACCCATAGCGTTAGTTGAAAGGAAGTAGGTGTTACCATAACCACCAGTTGCAATGACAACAGCGTTGGCAGAGAAACGCTCCAACCTACCTGTTACGAGGTTCTTGGCGATGATACCACGAGCGCGGCCATCGACGATGACTACATCCTCCATCTCATAACGGGTGTAGAGTTTCACCTTACCAGCCTGAACCTGACAACTCAGTGAAGAGTAAGCGCCCAGCAGCAACTGCTGACCAGTCTGACCCTTAGCGTAGAAAGTACGGCTTACCTGGGCACCACCGAAGGAACGGTTGGCCAGCATACCACCATACTCACGAGCAAAGGGAACACCCTGAGCCACACACTGGTCGATAATATTGTTTGATACTTCAGCCAGACGATAAACGTTAGCCTCACGAGCACGATAGTCACCACCCTTTACGGTATCATAGAACAGACGATAGACAGAGTCACCATCGTTCTGATAGCACTTGGCAGCGTTGATACCACCCTGGGCAGCGATAGAGTGAGCGCGACGGGGAGAATCCTGAATACACAGGTTGATCACATTGAAGCCCATCTCACCGAGTGAAGCGGCTGCAGAAGCACCAGCCAGACCGGTACCAACCACAATCACATCGAGTTTCAGTTTGTTCTTGGGGTTAACCAAGCGCTGATGAGCCTTATATTCCTTCCATTTCTCAGGTACTGGACCTGCGGGAATCTTAGAATCAATTACTTTTGCCATAATCTTTTCGAATTTAAAAGTTGATAATTAGCAGCAGAAACTACCGCAGCAAGAACCGTCACAGAGTGAAGGAGCGCAACCGAACCAGAAAGCCAGAACCACTACGAGGAAACAGAGCATGAGCAGTGTCACGTAGATGATGCCGATCATCTTCCAGCGGCAGAGCCAGATCTTACCACTCCAACCGAGCGTCTGCATAGCAGACCAGAAACCGTGAGTCAGATGGAACCAGATGGCTACGAGCCAAATGATGTAAAGCACGCTGAACACAGGATTAGAGAATGTCTCCTTGATCCATCCGAAACCGTCAGTAGGGCTGATGGCGGGCATCGCACCGATGAGTTCTGCGAACATCATGTTGTACCAGAAGTTCCAGAGGTGCAGCAACAGACCAACGCAGATGATGATACCCAGCACGAGCATGTTCTTCGAAGCCCATTCCACCTTACCGGCATTCACCGTCGTAGCCACTTCGTAGCGGTTGTCGCCACGGGCCGTACGGTTCTGCGCAGTCAGGATGAATGCGAAGACGATGTGAATCACTGCCAAGGCAGCCAGACCCAGTGTTGCTACAACAGCATACCAGTTGGCACCCAGGAATTCGCAAATCATGTTGTAACCTTCCTCCGAGAAAAGCGCCACAACGTTCATGCAACCGTGGAAGGTCAGGAACAGAATGAGCGCAATACCCGTAACGGACATTACAACTTTTCTACCAATTGATGAATTGATTAACCACATAAGTTGTTGAGTTTAAATTATTTAATAGTGAATGTTACTTAATTTTAGGTACGTGCGTACGCGTTTAGGCTACAAAGGTAATGAATATTTATGAGAAAAACAAACCTTTGAGGAAAAAATTTTTTGTTTGTCGTGTAATTTTTTATATCTTTGCTGCGTCTAACGGGTAAAAAAGATCAAAACAGACAAGACAATGAATGGATTAGAAAGACAGTTTGCGCAAACCGTTGCAGAGCACAAGAGCACCATCTACACCGTGTGCTACATGTTCTCACAAGATGCCGACGAAGTGAACGACCTGTTCCAGGAGGTACTAGTCAATCTATGGAAAGGTTTCGAAGGCTTCGAGCATCGCTCAGACATTCGGACGTGGATCTATCGCGTCGCCCTCAACACCTGTATCTCCATCGACAGGAAAAAGAAGCGACGCTCATCCGAAGTCCGGCTGACAATGGACATCAACCTCTTTGAAGATCGCGACGAGGACACAAAACAGGTGGACATGCTCCACAAGCGTATCTCCAAGTTGCAGCCCTTCGACAGAGCCATCGTCCTGCTCTGGCTCGAAAACCTCTCTTACGAGGAAATCGGACAGATCGTCGGCATCAGCACCAAGAATGTCAGCGTCCGTCTGTTCAGGATCAGAGAACAATTAAAACAAATGTCTAACGATTAAAAACTTACCCATTATGAACGAGAATTTTGAATTAGAGAATATGCGTGAACAGATGAACACGCTGAAAAAAAAGTTGGAGCAGCAGGAGATAGTAAACGATCGCTTCATCCGTCACTCAATGAAAAAGACTGCTGGCAATATCAGCCGCAGATATTACTTCATCATGGCCGTCTGCCTGCTGATGATTCCCTACAGCTACTGGGCATTCGTGAAGTTGAACGGCTTCTCCATTCCTTTCTGGATTTTCACCTGCATCACCATGCTGGTTAGCTTCGGAGGCACCTTCTATAACAGCAGAAAACTGAGCGATTCGAACATGATGACCAATAATCTTGTGGATGTCCGTCGCCGTATGGCCTCTGCCAAGAAGTTCGATGCCAACTGGCTTCTCATTGGCATCCCTATGGCTATCGTCTTTCTTGGCTGGTTTATGTACGAGTCTTATCTGCTTCATCCAAATGCCTTTTTCAACGGCCTCTTCTGGGCAGGATGCATCGGTGGCGTTCTTGGAGCCATCTGGGGACTCTCTCTCCACTTCAGGACCCAGCGCCAGTATCAGGAAATCATTGACCAGATAGAAGACATCACAGCAGAATAAAACACCATAATTAACTGAAAATCCCCGAATTCATCGGGGATTTTCAGTTAGTAACCGTAGTCTTCGCCGACGAGCACCACCGTATGTTTTCCCTTTGGCGAGTTACGCAGGAAATGCACGTAGTTGCAGATGCTCTCTGGCGAATTGCAGTTGTGGCAGACGCCATCCACCTGGCAGGGGGTCTTGATATCAAAACGGGCCGCATTAATGGGCGAGGCAGTGCTTCGGGCTCTGGCCAAAGCGGCCTCAACGGTCTGGGCCACTTTGTTCAAACCAATAATAAAAATCACATTCTTGGGTCCCCATGTAATGGCAGCCACACGGTTGCCATTGCCGTCGATGTTTACAATCACACCGTCCTCACTGATGGCATTGGCACTCGACAGATAGACATCAGCCGTAAAGGCCCGCTCATAGATATTCACCACTTCCTCGCGATCTGTCACCTCGTCGCGATCCAGCACCTCGAGTGTTCCTCTGTCTTTCAGTGCCTGTGGGATGCCCATGTCGCGGATGGTCATCGAACCGCCCCAGGTCACACTGCTCCCGTCGGCAATCAGTTCCGATACTTTCTTTACCGCCTCTGCTGCCGTCTTGCAGTAGAAGGCCTCCATGTTGCGCTGCCTCAGATTTTTAATCATCCGCTCCGCCAAACGTTCGTTTCTCAGTTCTTTTGGTGTCATATTCGTTGGATTTTGGTGCAAAGATATGAAATTCCTTTGAATTATCAAAAAGAATTCATATCTTTGCGCAGAAAATATGAGGATATTTGTAATAATCATAATAGCAATGATGATGAATGCGTGTGACGGACAGACGAAGCAGGCAGTGGTGAGGCCTGCCACACAGGCAAACCGCTTTTATACAGGGGATGCTGAGGAACTGAGAGAAGAAGTAGATAGTTTCCTGAGATTGCACCGTGGGAGGACACAGTATGAAAATGTGGCAGCGGTGATTGTGCCGCATGCAGGGTATTATTACTCGGGCAATGTGGCTGCATCTGCGTATATGTCGATTGACATAAAGAAGCCGTACAAACGGATTTTTCTGCTTGGGCCGAGTCATCACGAGTGGCTCGACGGGGCTTCGGTGAATACGGAGGCTGACTATTATGCCACACCGTTGGGGAATGTAAAGGTGGACGGCGAGACGGCAGACAAACTAACAGAAGACTCTGTGTTCTTCTATCGGCCAGAGGCGCACGACAGGGAGCATTGTCTGGAGGTGCAGTTGCCGTTCTTGCAGCGCAGGTTTGGCGAGAACCTGCCACCCATCGTACCGATTATTATTTCCACCAACGACTATCAGAAGTTGAAACGGATGGCGGAGGTGCTGAAACCCTATTTCACAGAAGAAAATCTGTTTGTGATTAGTAGTGACTTCTCACACTATCCAACGTACAAGGATGCCTGCGAGGTGGATGCAAGGACGGGAAAGGCGATTGAGACAGGTCAGGTAGAGGAGTTCATAGCCACCATCGAGGCAAATGAAAGATTAGGCAAGCGTAACCTGGCCACAAGTGCCTGCGGACAGTTTCCGATTATCACGCTAATGCTGATGCTCGACGGACACCACGAAGTGAAGCACCTACTCTATCAAAATTCAGGCGACATCAGCGGAGATCATTCTCGTGTGGTGGGCTATCACTCGTTTGCCATCCTGCGGAAAGATAGCACGGACTTCGTTCTCTCTGACGAGGATAAGCATTTGCTGAAAGAGATTGCCCTCCAAAGCATCAAGGACTCTCTCGATGGCAAACCCATCGCACAGCCCTCTCTTAATTCTCAATTCGATAATCTTAATTCGAAGTGTGGTGCTTTTGTCTCCTTGCATAAACACAGACAACTGCGTGGCTGTATCGGACACTTCGGCGAAGATGTTCCCCTGCATGAGATTGTGGCAGAGATGGCACGTGCCGCTGCCTTTGAAGACCCGAGGTTCTCGCCAGTCCGTCGCGAGGAACTGGAAGATATTGACATCGAGATATCTGTGCTCACACCCATGCGACGCATCCAGAGTCTCGATGAGTTTGAGTTGCACCGTCATGGGATTTATATCCGAAAAGGCTATCGTAGTGGTACGTTCTTGCCACAAGTGGCCGATGAGGTGAACTGGACCAAAGAAGAATTCGTGGGACACTGCTCGCAGGACAAGGCCGGACTTGGTTGGAACGGCTGGAAGGATGCGGAGTTGTATGTTTACGAAGCCATTGTTTTCTGATGGAGTGTCGATATTATCAGCGTTTGGATGATGGAAGAGTTGAGTGTCTGCTCTGTCCACATCATTGCCGAATATCTGATGGCAAGACGGGCATCTGTCGCAGTCGAAGGAATCGTGGTGGCACACTTATCAGCGAGGTCTATGCCAAACCTTGTGCGCTGGCCATCGATCCCATCGAGAAGAAACCACTCTATCATTTCCATCCTGGCACCACCTGTCTCTCCATCGCCTGCACGGGCTGTAATTTTCGTTGCCTGAACTGTCAGAACCACGATATCTCGCAGGCCTCGCCCTCGGATGTTAATCATTATGAGTTATCGCCAGAAGACATCGTCGCCCTCTGCCAGAAGCATCACTGTCCAGGTATCGCCTACACCTACACCGAGCCGCTCACCTACATTGAATACATCATTGATTGTGCCCGTCTGGCCCACGAGGCAGGTCTCTGGAATATCCTTGTGACGGCAGGCTATGTCTGTCAAGAGCCGTTGAAAGATCTACTGCCCTATCTCGATGCTGCTAACATCGACCTGAAATCGTTCAGCGACGACATATATAATAAGGTAAGCGGTGGACATCTCCAACCCGTACTCGACACCATCCTCACGATGCACGAAGCCGGTGTGTGGATAGAACTCACCAACCTCATCATTCCTGGTGTCAACGATGATATGGACATGATCCGTCAGATGTGCCGATGGCTCGTCGAGAACGGTCTTGCCAACGCCCCACTCCATTTCAGTCGCTTCTTTCCTCGTTATAAGATGCAGGACAAATTACCCACCCCCATCCAGACACTCCGAGCCGCCAAACAAGTGGCCGAGGAGGAGGGCATCAACAATGTATATTTAGGAAACGTTTGACAACATAATCTCTACTTCCTGATAAGTCACCTCTGGCGGACAGAGGTTCTTAATGGCAGTCTTACTCTCACCTGTCCCTATCGTCTGGATGACTTTCAAGATGGCATCCTGGTGTTCTTGCGGTATCAGGTCTGAGAGAGTGACTTCGCCCGTAGGAATAAAACGAGCCAGATGACCAATGATGGTGCCAACGGTTAGGTTGCGCTCTTTGGCTATCTCTTCTGGTTTCAGACCCATACAGAACATCCGATAGGTGATGTTCCACGTTTTCTCTTTTGGTTCCTTTTTAGGCTTTTCCTTCTTGGGCTTCCGCTCACGTTTGGGTTTGATGGTTCCCTCGTCGATGGCATCCAACATGGAATATTGTTTCTCATGCAGATAGGTCGCAATTGAAAAACCCTGTTCGGCAATCCTTGCCAAGAGATAACGGTGAGAGAGCACGGCCTGGCGCGTCTCTGTCAACGAGTCCGTAAAACGGCTCATCGCCTGCTTATTGCCAGTCTTGATATCAGCAGCCAAGTTGAGGGAATTACCAAAGACAGTACCAATGGACTCCTCGAAATAGGCCGCACTACGCTTTACCCTTTCGAGGAATTCGTCACCATGCAGTTGTTCCTGTTGCATCTGTCGCATCTTCTGCAACCATTTTTCAGAGACAGACATTGTCTGGGCACTGAGATTAGAGAGCACATGCTTATGAAGTTCCGTAATATCTGTATGACTGTGGTAGAAGAACTCCGTCATCAGTCGCAGCAGATGTTCCTCCTTATAGAATATATCGTGGAAATCGAAGAGTTCAAGCAGAAGATGGCGATAGTATTCTTCCTTCAACTGGGGCAGTTGCTCGATACTCTTACGTGCCTCCTCTTCCTGACGGCTGATATAATTCTCCACCCTTTCGTCAGCGATGATGGCACGGGCCTCGATGGGAGCAGAAAGTACCATTCCATCAAGTGATTTGCAACGACTCAAGGCCACATACACCTGACCAGGAGCAAACGAGAGGTTGGCATCAATGATGGCACGTTCGAAGGTCAGGCCCTGACTCTTATGAATAGTAATGGCCCAAGCCAAGCGAAGTGGCAACTGCCAGAACTTACCCTGTACTTTGGTCTCGATAACACGTGTCTCTTCGTTCAACTGATACTGTGCATTCTCCCACTCCAACGGTTCTACCTCGATGGCCTCACTGTCACCAGGACAGAGTACAGAGACACGACAGTCACTGATTTCCACGATTTCACCGATACGACCATTATAATAACGGTGTTCTCCCGTAGGGTCGTTCTTTACAAACATCACCTGAGCCCCTTGTTTCAGCACCAGGAGTTCTGAGGTGGGATAGGAGTATTCAGGGAAGTTGCCCTCTATCTGTGCCCTGAACGAAAAACTATGATAAGGCAACTTGGAGAGTTCGCTGTCGTTATAGTTGTCTGCCAGACGGTTATGAGTGGTCAGACGGATATAGCCTTCGCCAGGTTTGGGTATGAAGGTAGGGTTATAGCGGCTGTTCAGTGTGGCGAGGTCATCTGTTGTCGGACATGCCTCACGCACATGATTCAATACATTGAGAAAAGCCGGATCTTCCTGACGATACACCTTATCTAATTGTATGGTCACATAGTCTATCTGCGCCAGAGCCTTCGAGCCAAAGAAATAAGGAGTGTCGTAATAGGGCCTGAGCATCATTTCGTCCTCTGGGGTCACCACTGGTGTCAACTGTTGAAGATCGCCAATCATCATCAGTTGTACTCCACCAAAAGGCTTGTATCTGTCACGGTAACGACGCAATACAGAGTCGACGGCATCGAGCAAATCGCTCCTGACCATCGAGATTTCATCGATAATCAACAGGTCGAGTGAGGCGATGATGCGTCGTTTCTCCTTGCCGAAGTCGAACTTACTCTGGATGTGGGCATTCGGCACATAAGGCGTAAAGGGCAGTTGGAAAAACGAGTGGATGGTGACACCTCCTGCATTGATGGCAGCCACACCCGTTGGTGCCACCACGATAGAACGTTTCTTACTCTGTTCCACGACGGTTCGCAGGAAGGTAGTCTTGCCCGTCCCTGCCTTACCAGTCAGAAAAATACTGCGCCCCGTGTGCTCCACGAAGTCCCATGCTCTACGCAATTCTTTGTTTGTTTCCATAGCGTTTGATTTTTGTTTTCAGTAAAATGATTTGTTTGCAAAGGTAATCTTTTTCTTGGAAATGGCAAAATATTTAGCCATTAATTACACTTTTTCCACCAAACAATGCGATGATGTGCGAAGATTTTCGTATTTTTGCGGGCAGAAAGTGTAAAGGTATGATACTAAAATACGATGTGATTGTCATTGGAGGTGGTCATGCGGGTTGCGAGGCAGCCTGCGCCAGTGCCAATATGGGTGCGAAGACCTGTCTGGTGACAATGGACATGAACAAGATTGCACAGATGTCATGTAATCCTGCTATCGGAGGAATCGCTAAAGGCCAGATAGTCAGGGAGATAGATGCTCTTGGCGGACAGATGGGACTGGTGACAGATGCCACCTTGATACAGTTCCGGATGCTGAATGTAGGCAAGGGACCTGCTGTTTGGAGTCCGAGGGCCCAGTGCGACAGAGGGAAGTTCATCTGGGAGTGGCGCAAGCATCTCGATGAAACGGAGAATCTGGAAATATGGCAGGATCAGGCGGATGAACTAATCGTAGAGGATGGAAAAGCCATTGGCGTGCGTACCATCTGGGGCGCAGAGATCTATGCGAAATGCGTTATTGTGACGGCAGGTACCTTCCTCAATGGTTTGATGCATATCGGACGGAAGATGGTGCCAGGTGGACGTATCGCAGAACCTGCAGTGCCCCATTTCACAGAAAGTATCACCCGTCATGGGGTCGTTTCAGCAAGGATGAAGACAGGAACACCGGTCCGCATCGATAAGCGTTCCGTACATTTCGAAGACTTGGAGATCCAGCCTGGCGAAAACCGTCCCTATCAATTCAGTTATATGAACCAATGTGGGGCACTAAAACAACTGCCTTGCTGGACAGTTAACACCAACGAGGAGGTGCACGAAATCCTGAAAAGTGGTTTGGCTGACTCACCTTTATATAATGGACAGATACAATCGATAGGGCCTCGCTATTGTCCTTCGATAGAAACGAAACTAGTTACCTTCCCTGAGAGAGAAAAGCATCCGTTGTTTTTGGAACCAGAAGGCGAGGATACCAACGAAATGTACCTCAATGGCTTCTCCTCCTCGTTGCCGATGAATGTTCAGATAGAGGCCCTGAAAAAAATGCCTGCTTTTAGGGATGTAAAGGTGTATCGTCCAGGCTATGCCATCGAATACGATTTCTTCGACCCCACCCAATTAAGCCATTCGTTGGAATCAAAGATAATTGTCAACCTCTTTATGGCTGGACAGGTGAATGGCACAACAGGCTATGAAGAAGCAGGAGGACAAGGAACAATTGCTGGTATCAATGCTGCCCTCAAAGCAGGTGCAGACAACGAAAGAACCTACAGTCCTTTCGTCCTCCATCGCGATGAAGCCTATATTGGTGTACTCATAGACGACTTAGTGACAAAAGGTGTGGATGAACCTTATCGGATGTTCACATCGAGGGCTGAATATCGTATCCTACTGAGACAGGATGATGCCGATGCCCGTCTCACCGAAAAAGCCTACGCATTAGGTCTGGCAAAGAGAGAACGATTCGACTGGTGGCAGGAGAAAAAACATCACATCGAAGAAATCGAAACATTCTGTCAGGGTTATGCAATAAAACCGAAATTGATAAACTCTGCGCTAGAAGCCCTTGGCACTACCCCACTCCAATTTGGTTGTAAGTTGATCGATTTGGTGAACCGACCTCAACTTAATCTGGCCAACCTCTCAGAAATCATTCCTCAATTAAAAGAAGTACTAAACCGTCCGAATAATCGTAAAGAGGAAATCGCAGAGGCTGCGGAGATCAGAATGAAATACAAAGGATACATCGAACGGGAAAAGGTGGTCGCAGAGAAGATGCACCGTTTGGAGAATATCAAGATTAAAGGACACTTCAACTACGAAGAATTGCAAGGTCTCTCCACCGAGTGCCGACAGAAACTGATGAAGATACAACCAGAGACTTTGGCACAGGCGAGTCGTATTCCTGGCGTCTCCCCGAGTGACATCAATGTGCTCTTGGTACTGATGGGGCGATAATGTTCCACGTGAAACAAACAACAAGTAACAACAATTATAACTTACTGATTATGAACACGAAATTACTGATTGACAATCTGCGCTGTGTACCAGATTTTCCAAAGAAGGGCATCAACTTCCGTGATGTGACAACACTCTATAAGAGTGCCGAATGCATGAAAGAAATGCTCGACGAGATGGAACGACTTTACAAAGACAAGGGCATCACAAAGATCGTTGGTGTGGAGAGTCGAGGTTTTGTGATGGCTTCTGCACTTGCTGGACGATTGGGTTGTGGTGTGGTGCTGGCACGTAAGCCAGGCAAATTGCCAGCAACAGTCATCAAGGAATCCTTTTCTAAGGAATATGGTGTTGACACCGTTGAGATGCACCTCGACTCCATCGAACCGGATGACGTTGTACTTATTCATGATGACCTTCTCGCAACAGGTGGTACAGCAAAGGCTGTTTACAAACTCGTGGAGCATTTCCATCCGAAGAAAGTCTACATGAACTTTATCATAGAAATCACAGACGAAGGACTCCACGGACGTGACCTCTTTGACGGCATTGAACTCACTACCCTCTTGACCGTCTAACAACGTTCCACGTGAAACACTCTCTTGCGAAAGTCCTATAAACAAAGGGCTTCGCAAGCGTGACACACAAAAGTACACAAGATGACAAGGGAGGAAAACGAGAAGCGGTTAGAGCATCTGAAAGGGATTGTAAGGCGCTTGCCTGACAAGCCTGGCAGTTACCAGTTCTATGACGAAACGCATACCATTATCTATGTGGGTAAGGCGAAGAGTCTCAAGTCGAGGGTTTCGTCCTACTTCCATACAGAGGTGGATCGTTTCAAAACGAAGATACTCGTCAGCAAGATCTTCGATATCAGTTATACGGTTGTCAATACCGAAGAGGATGCCCTACTCTTGGAAAACTCTCTCATCAAGAAATACAATCCACGCTACAACGTTCTGTTGAAAGACGGCAAGACCTACCCCTCCATTTGTGTCACCAACGAGTTCTTCCCTCGCATCTTCAAGACCCGTACCATCAATAAGAAATGGGGCACGTATTTTGGTCCTTATGCGCATGTGGGAGCCATGTATGAAATACTTAATATGATTAAGGAACTCTACCACCCTCGTACCTGTCGACAACCCATTACAAAGGAAGGTGTGGAGACAGGAAAATACAAGGTCTGTTTAGACTATCATATTAAGAAATGTATGGGTCCATGCGTGGGTAAACAAGGCTACGAAGACTACCAAAAAAACATCGCTCAGGCTCGTGAAATCCTCAAAGGCAACACCCGTCAGGTGCTGAAAGACCTGAAAGAGGAAATGCTGCAACTGAGCGAAGATTTACGCTTTGAAGAGGCTGAGGAAGTAAAACGGAAATATCTGGCGCTAGAAGGGTTTGTAAGTAGCAGCGAGGTAGTCAGTCATACGATCAATAACGTCGATGTGTTTACGATTACATCCGACGAAAAGATGGCTTTCATCAACTATCTGCACGTCTCGAATGGCAGCATCAACCAGAGTTTTACCATCGAATACAAAAAGAAACTCAACGAGACGGACGAGGAACTTCTGCAACTGGGTATCGTAGAATTACGAGAGCGTTTCAAGAGCGATTCGAAGGAGATTATCTTAGAAAAAGAGGTGGATATTGAACTGGAAGGCGTGAAGTTCACGATCCCCAAATTGGGCGATAAAAAGAAGTTGCTAGACCTGTCGATTATGAACGGAAAACAATACAAGGTTGACCGTTTGAAACAGGCAGAAAAACTAAATCCTGAACAGCGTCAAACGCGTCTGATGAAGGAACTCCAAGACAAACTTCACCTACCCAAACTACCTTATCAGATTGAGTGCTTCGACAACTCGAACATCTCTGGTACGGATGCCGTTGCATCGTGCGTGGTTTTCAAGGCGATGAAACCCAGTAAAAAAGACTATAAACGCTTCAATATCAAGACGGTAGAAGGACCTGACGACTATGCGTCGATGAAGGAAGTGGTGGGTCGCAGATACAGGAGGATGATAGAGGAAGAACAACCCCTACCCGACCTCATTATTGCTGATGGCGGTAAGGGACAGATGGAGGTGATCCGCGAGGTGATTCAGGACGAACTCAACCTTGATATTCCCATTGCCGGACTCGCCAAAGATGATCGTCACCGTACCAACGAACTGCTCTATGGCTTTCCTCCGTTGAAGGTGGCGCTGAAGATAGATTCTGAACTCTTCCACGTGCTTACACAGATCCAGGACGAGGTGCATCGCTTTGCCATCGAATTCCATCGAAACAAGCGTTCTAAGCGCGCGTTGCACTCTGAGCTGGATGATATCAAGGGAATAGGTCCAAAAACGCGTGGTGGGCTTCTAAAAGGCCTGAAAACGGTTCGTGCGATTCGTGAGGCAAACCTCGAAACACTCAGTGACCTTATTGGCGCTGCCAAAGCAATAATTGTCTATAACCATTTTCACACACTAACCGATTAAAATTAGTAGCACAATTTCAAAGAACACTCTGTCTATCGAAAAAAGTCTGAATTCTATTCTATTAAAAAAATTGCGACTATTAATGCGCGCAATTTCCAGATTTAAATCTCGCAATTGTTTCCCTTAAAGACCACTCGTCCACTTTCTTCAATTTGACATTGCATAGGTACGAAAATTTAAAATTGCCCAGACCTAACACACCTAACATACTCACATTTGGTATTTCATATAGGTACAAATAACAATAATCTATATTATATAATTATATATATATTATATATATATAATTTAATATACATATAATGTTATGTCTGTGTTAACATGAAAAATACAAAAGTGAGTTTGTTAGGTTGTTAGGTGCTAAGGCAAATAACCACGATATAATCAAATGAAATTTGGTAGTCTCAAAATAAAGTTGTATCTTTGCCGAAAAATAAAAACAATGAGAGCAGTAATACAACGCGTCACCCACGCCAGCGTCACTATTGAGGGCAACGTGAAGAGTCAGATAGGACCAGGATTCCTGATCCTGTTGGGCATCTGCGACGAGGACACAAGCGAGGATGTCGATTGGCTTGTGAAGAAGATCGCCAACCTACGTGTGTTTGGTGATGAGAACGATGTAATGAACCGCAGCATCCTCGATGTGGATGGCAACTGCTTGGTTGTCAGTCAGTTCACGCTCTACGCATCCTATAAGAAGGGCAATCGTCCGAGTTGGTTCCGAGCCGGTTCCCACGAGCACTCTATCCCACTCTACGAGGCCTTCTGCGCCCAACTCTCAGAGGCCATTGGCAAGCAAGTAGGCACAGGCGAATTCGGCGCTGACATGAAGGTTGAACTACTCAACGACGGCCCCGTCACCATTTGTATGGATACTAAAAACAAAGAATAAAAACATGGATAGAAGACAATTAACGAATTACGTGAACTTTGCAGCACTGATTTGCTACATCATTGGTCGCATTGCAAACATGGGCATCCTCATTTGGATTGGCCTTGGTATCATGACCCTTTCGAGCATCTGGACCATTATCCACTGGAAGGAAAACGACAAGACGTCGAACTACATCTCTGTCGCCTTCTTGGTACTCGTAGGACTGTCACTCTTCGGACTATAAGGCATGAAAAAGTACCTTAGAGAAATAGAAGTTTCTGGTCTAATTCTGACGGCAATCGGCATTGGTTTCTCCTATATTTGGAGTTATCAATATGGTGTCTGGCCCTGTGGATTGGGACTCCTCTTGCTGCTGGTTATCTTCCTCTACAAAGCCTTCCATTGGAAGGAATATGAGCGTGAGAACAAGCAATATATTGTGATAATCCTCATCTGCATCATAATATTATTCATTCAAATGTTAAGAGCAAGATGACAATCAAGGAAGCACAGGAATTGGTGGATCGCTGGATCAGGGAATACGGTGTGCGCTACTTCTCGGAACTGACGAATATGGCAGTGCTGACGGAGGAAGTAGGTGAACTGGCACGGATCATCTCTCGCAGATACGGTGACCAGTCGTGGAAAGCAGACGATCCACGTGGCGAAGACAACGGTAAACAAGCGCTTGGCGAAGAGATGGCTGATGTGCTCTGGGTACTGCTCTGTCTGGCCAATCAGACAGGCGTGGACCTCACTGCCGAACTCGAAAAGAACATCGAGAAGAAGACCCAAAGAGACTCTTTGAGGCATATTCATAACAAGAAACTATTAGCATAAACAAATAAGATTATGGCAGAACATCACCACCACGAGCATCACCACGAGATGCCACAAAAGAGTCGCATAGAAGAGGCTCTGAGCAAGTACAACCTCGACGTGAAAGACGACGAAGTGAAGGAAGCAGTGAAGAAAATCATTGCTGAGAAAGTACATGAGAACGATACCCTCGATGTGAAGAAATTCCTGATGGGCAGCGTGGAACTGACCACCCTGAAAACCACCGACTCCGATGAGAGTGTGCTGGCCTTTACAGAGCGTGTGAACCAGTTTGAGGAGGCCTACCCTAACCTACCCCATGTGGCCACCATCTGCGTCTATCCCCGTTTTGCAAAGATCGTCTCAGAGACCTTGGAGGTAGAAGGTGTCGAGGTCGCCTGCGTGTCAGGCTCATTCCCCAGTTCTCAGGCCTTGATTGAGGTAAAGACGATAGAGACTGGGCTGGCAGTAAAAGACGGCGCCACAGAGATCGATATGGTGCTCAGCGTGGGTGCATTTCTCTCTGGCGACTACGAGACTGTCTGCGATGAAATCCAGCAGATGAAAGAGGCCTGTGGCGACAAGAAGATGAAGGTAATCTTAGAGACAGGATGTCTGAAAACCGCTGCGAACATCAAGACAGCCTCTATCCTCGCGATGTATGCAGGTGCCGACTACATCAAGACCTCCACAGGTAAACTGGAACCAGCCGCTACGCCAGAGGCTGCCTATGTGATGTGCCAGGCCATCAAGGAATACTACGATGAAACGGGCATACAGATTGGTTTTAAGCCTGCTGGAGGCCTGAATTCCGTGATGGATGCACTCATCTACTACACCATCGTCAAAGAGGTCCTGGGCGAGAAATGGCTCACCAATCAGTGGTTCCGTATGGGCACCTCGCGACTGGCAAACATGCTGCTCAGCGAAGTCATTGGAGAAGAAACAAAGTTCTTCTAAGTTCTTTCGAAACCATATAAAAGGAAAACTCCAGTATGTCCCTAAGCGTACTGGAGTTCTTTCGTATGCGTACTTGAGTGCGCCTTAGGGCGTACTAAACGTTTCTCTGTATCACATATTCGAGATAAGCCTTGAATGCATCCTTTAATTCTGGTTTCACGCATTCATCGATATATTTCTGGGCCTCTTTGGCAAACTCCTCCATCTTGCGCTCTGCGTATTCTATGCCCCCATTCTGTTTGGTAAACTCCACCAACACAGCGATTTCATCGGGATTAATCGTGCCAGCCTTTACCTTTTTGGCCAGTGTCTGCATAGACTCGTAATTGGTATTATTCAATGCATAGATTACTGGCAGCGTCAACTTGCCTTCTGCCATATCGTTACCCGTAGGCTTACCTATCTCCTTGGAGTCGTAATAGTCGAAGATATCATCACGAATCTGGAAGATCATACCGATATTATGTCCGAATTTTCTCGCCTTTTCAATCTCCGCCTCAGAGACGCCAACAGAGATGGCACCTAAGACTGCACAAGACTCGAAGAGTACGGCTGTTTTCTTGTCAATTACCTGATAATAAACATCTTCCGAAATCACTTGATTGGAGATGTTCGAGAGTTGGAGGATTTCACCAGCAGCCAACGTACGACCTAAATCAGCCAAGTGTTGTACGATTCTATGATTATCTGAAAGGGCTACACGCAGCAAAGCCGTAGACAGGATATAGTCACCCACCAGCACAGCCACCTTATTATTATAGGAGGCATTCACGGAGGGCTGTCCGCGACGCTCACTGCTCTCATCCACCACATCGTCATGAACAAGACTTGCCGTATGCAGCAGTTCCAGTCCGAGAGCGGCATTCTGAGTGACATCAGAGACACTGCCATAGTTCTTTGCTGTCAAGAGTATCAGCATCGGACGCATCCGCTTGCCTCCCCTCTGACGGATATGCGAAAGTACCTGCTCCAACAGGCCTTCGCCATGAGTCAGACACTGACTGAACAACTCCACAAAGTCATTCATCTCGCCCTCGATGGGTTTTCTTATCGTTGATAAATAATCCATTTCGTACTGAATTTCGATACAAAAATAGTAAAAACCGATGGAATTAGAAGAATTTTAAGTAATTTTACACCGAAAATTAAGAAAGTTATGCAGAAATTATTTCTTTTAGACGCTTACGCGCTGATTTATCGTAGTTATTACGCCTTCATCAAAAACCCCCGAATCAACTCGAAGGGCTTGAATACCAGTGCGATTGTTGGTTTCCTGAATACCCTGAACGAAGTGTTGGAGAAAGAGAAGCCTACCCATATCGGTGTGGCCTTCGACCCTCACGGACCAACCTTCCGCAGCGAGGCATTCCCTGAGTATAAGGCCCAGCGCGAAGAGACACCAGAGGATATCCGCAAGGCAGTGCCAATCATCAAGGATCTGCTCCGTGCCTATCGCATCCCTATCCTTCAGGTAGATGGTTTCGAGGCAGATGACGTCATAGGTACACTGGCCAAAAAAGCCGGTTCCATCGGTGTGGAAACCTATATGTTGACACCTGATAAAGACTATGGACAGTTGGTGAGCGACAACGTAAAGATCTTCCGACCCCGTCACGGAGGTGGTTATGAGACGATGGGCCCCAAGGAAGTCTGCGAAAAATATGGCATTCCATCGACAAAATCAGTAATAGATCTCCTGGCTCTAATGGGTGATTCGGCAGACAATTTCCCAGGCTGTCCTGGTGTGGGTGAAAAGACAGCCGTGAAACTCATCAATGAGTTCGGTTCCATCGAAGGATTACTCTCCCGTTCGGCAGAGATCAAGGGTAAACTTCGCGAAAAAGTGGAGGAGCATGTCGAGGACATCAAGATGAGTTACTTCCTCGCCACCATCAAAACGGATGTGCCCATCGACCTCGATATGGAAAATTTGAAACTCGTTGAGCCCAACCAAGACGAGTTAGGAAAATTGCTCCTCGAACTGGAGATGAAATCGTTTGCCGAGCGAGTTCTTAAAAAAAGCCAAAAACCGCAAAATCCTGTCAACGCGCAACTCGATCTCTTTGCAGAATTTCCTGCCGACGGGGCGAATCTTTCAGAAAATTCGAGTTTTGAGAGCCTAAAAACAACCCAACACGACTACAAACTCGTTGAAAATGAGGACGATTTAAGGAAACTACGTGATTATTTCTTGACAAACGAAATTCTCAGTCTAGACACGGAAACCACCTCGAAGGTTGCAATCGATGCCGAACTGGTAGGTTTGAGTTTCTCCGTGAAGGAATTCGAGGCATTTTACGTGCCGATTCCTGCTGAACGTGAAGAAGCGTTGCGAATTGTTAATATCTTTAAAGAGGTGTACGAGAACGACAAAATTCTCAAAGTGGGACAAAATCTGAAGTACGACCTCGAAGTGTTGCGCAACTATGACATCCACCTCGCTGGTCCGATGTGGGACACCATGATTGCCCACTACCTCATCCAACCTGAACTCCATCACAACATGGACTACATGGCGGAGATCTATCTCAATTACCAAAAAATTCATACTGAGGAATTAATTGGCAAAAAAGGAAAAAACCAATTATCATTTCGAGATTTATCTCCGAAAAGGGTATATGAATATGCTTGTGAAGATGCAGACATTGCTCTTCAATTGAAAAATCGATTAGAAATAGAACTTAAGAATAAAGACTGTGGGAACTTATTTTACAACATTGAAATGCCATTAATGCAGGTTCTTGCCGAAATGGAGATTAATGGTGTTTGCATTGACGCGAACTCACTTAAAGAAACTTCAAAGATTTTCTCAAACAGATTAAAAGAGGCTGAAAAAGAAATCTACGAGATTGCAGGCGAAGAATTTAATATTTCATCCCCGAAACAAGTCGGTGACATTCTTTTTGGGAAACTGAAGATTATTGACAATCCCAAAAAGACCAAATCCTGGCAATACGTAACGAACGAAAAAGAATTAGAAGAAATAAAAGAGAATCATGCCATTGTTGGGAAAATATTAGAATATAGGAAACTAAATAGCATCCTAAAAGAAAGAACAAAGAAGAAACCAACAATAAAGCAAGTACCTGATTTGTTTGGGTTTAATACAGGACTGGAAGACAATAATATTTCAACAAAACAATCTCATCTCGAAGTATCAAAGCAAATGAATCGACTTGAAAAGGAGATATATGAGCTTGCTGGCGAGAAATTCAATATTATGTCTCCAAAAAATGTTGGAACTATTCTATTTGATAAAATGAAAATTATAGACAATCCCAAAAAGACTGAAACTTGGCAATATGTAACGAATGAAGAAATACTACAGCAACTAAAAGGGAAACATAAAATCGTTGAGAAAATACTAAATTATAGAGAAACAGAAAAGTTGATTGGGACATATGTAGATGCCCTACCTACCCTTGTTAATAAATCCACTGGCCATATACACACTTCATTCAATCAAACTATAACAGCAACTGGACGTTTATCCTCAAGCAATCCAAACCTTCAAAACATACCTGTACGTGGCGAAGACGGAAAAGAAATAAGAAAGGTTTTTGTGCCAGAACCTGGATGCCTTTTCTTTTCAGCTGACTATAGCCAAATTGAATTGAGAGTGATGGCTCATCTTTCTGGAGACGAAAACATGATAAACGTATTTAAAGATGGTAAGGATTTACATGCTGCCACTGCGGCAACCATATACAAAAAGAATATTGATGAGGTAACTCGTGATGAACGCACTAAATCAAAACGTGCTAACTTCGGAATTATATATGGAATAACTGTATTTGGACTAGCAGAGCGATTAGATATTTCTAGGGAAGAATCAAAACAACTTATTGAAGGCTTTTTCGAGACTTTCCCAAAAGTCAAAGACTATATGGATAGAGCCATAGAAGAAGCAAGGCAAAAAGAATATGTAGAAACATTATTCGGTCGTCGTCGCTATCTTAAAGATATTAACTCACATAATGCTACGGTAAGAGGTTTTGCAGAACGTAATGCAATTAATGCACCTATTCAAGGTACCGCTGCAGACATTATCAAAGTGGCTATGATTCGTATTTTCCAACGGTTTAAATCTGAGAATATCCGCTCAAAGATGATACTACAAGTACATGACGAATTAAACTTCTCTGTTTATCCTGAAGAAAAGGAAAAAGTTGAACATATTGTGATAGAAGAAATGCAAAACGCTATAGAAATGAAAGTACCTCTAATTGCGGATTGTGGATTTGGTAATAATTGGCTTGAAGCCCACTAAACAGAGTAAAATGGCACCATTCAATAAAGAGGAAATCAACTTTGTGGCTCTTGACTTAGAAACGGCCACATCCGTTCGAAGCAGTATATGCCAAATAGGTATTACTGAGGTAGTAAATGGAAACCCTCAGACATCTAAAAGTTGGTTGGTTCAGCCCGAAGGGAACATCTATGATTCTATGAATATATGGATTCATGGAATAACACCTGAGGACACCAAAAAAAGTCCTTCGTTCCCTGAAGTATGGAAAGAAGTCCTACCCTACTTGCAAGGAAAAATCGTAGTTGCACATAATACATCTTTTGACATGTACTCACTAAGGGATGCTTTCGACAAATATTGTATGGAGTATCCGTCTTTTGATTACTTTTGCTCTTTGCGCATTGCTAGGTATATTATCAAAGGATGTTATAGTTATTCACTGAATGTAGTATTAAATCATTTAGGTATTGAATTTGAACATCATCATAAAGCAGACAGTGATTCTTTAGGGTGCGCTATTTTATTACTAAAGTGTTTAGAAATAGATAATTGTACTTTTGAGGATTTAGAGAAAAAATACAATTTCCATAAAGGAAGATTTGCCCCTAATACTTTCATTGCTCATCTCAAAAATGAGAAGCCGTACAATTACAATTCTCTTATTAAAAGTTTAGAAGAACATCCAGAATATATAGATGAAGGCAATTATTTCTTTGGAAAATCAGTTTGTTTTACAGGTACTTGTCAATATGGAAATAGAAGAGAACTCCTTCAGAGAGTCAAAGATATAGGTGGTATACCAATGGACAATGTTACCAACGATACGGATGTTCTTGTAGTAGGGCAACAAGACTATCGTGTCGTTGGCTCTGATGGTATGAGTGGCAAACAAAAGAAAGCACTTAAGTTATTGGAAAAAGGGCACGATATTGAAATATTAAGCGAAAAGGAATTTATAAATAGGATTTAATTAAAAAAACAACAATATGAATAATCAACAATTAGACATCTTTAATCAAATGGAAGTAGTGAACCCATTAAAGGATCGGTATGTTTGCCTTTCGGGCGAATTTCGCGTCCCCGATAAGAAACTTAGAGAAATCTTATTATCTATTGGTGCAAAACCTAAAAGGAGGGAAAAGGAAGATGAAAATAAAATTACTTTTAGATATGACCCAACAAAATATATTGATGTTTTTGTCGTAGGTAATAATCCTAAAGAAGATGCTATAAAGCGCATTGCTCTAAATAAGCATGATGGATTTAGCCCTGCTGTAATTAACGAAGAAAAACTATATGATTATTTAGACGGAAGGTTTTCGGAAGAAGACTATATTCCAATTGTCAAGAAACAATTGATACTTGATATTAGTTATTATAATTGGACACCTCCTATTATAAAAGGTAAATCTTTCGTTTCAAGAGTATCTTCGCCTTTAGTATATGACGAAGATGGGAATGATAATCCTATAACACAAAAAGAGATTTATGTCCCTAAAAAAGTTGATATTATTACGGATGTTTTGTATCAGATAATTGGCAATCTTGGTGGGTATGCAAATAAGGAATATTATGATGATACTAATTTAGTTATGTTAAGTATAGACACCCTTAATAACTTAAAACTAGGGAATAAAGATGATGTACTAAAAAACATTGAAAATACATATAATAAAAGCGATGCTATTATGTTCAATGTGCAATTTACAAGTGAACCCGATTTCATTAAATGGGTAAAAAAAAGAATGAAATTATATCCAGATGATAGTACAATAGTCCTTTTGGATAAATACGAATCAAGCAAACAATAAACTAAAAAAGGTCAGGTTTGAATGCCTGACCTTTATTCTATTTAATTTCTGAGATACTCCCCACCATCGACGATTTATCGAGTTGCGCCCCTCGCGGATTGCCGGCATATTCCAAGCCTCCAACACCAGAGACACGCCCCTTGATAAAGTCTGAGGCGAAGCACTTGATACCCCCTACTCCACTGACCACAGCCTCCACATGGAGAGCCTTCAGATCAACGGCATTGATGTTGCCCACACCACTGCATTCGTATTCGGCCTCCTCAGTCTTACCACTCAGTTTGATACTACCAACACCACTGCACTTCACCTCTACTTCGCGAGCCCTGATATGAGCCAGATCAAAGGCTCCTACACCAGAGTTGTCAATCTCCAGTTCATCGGTAGTCAGACTGTCTGAACGGACATCAGCCGCACCAGAGTTCTTGACTTTATGAAGTGTCGGCGTATAGACGATAATGGTGATATTGCTCGCGTCGATATTGATATTATCCTTTGCGAAGTTAATCACTAAGGTCCGGTGATCGTTATTGATGCTGAATAAATCGATATAGTTCTCAGGGGCCGACAGCGTCACACGACTCTGGTCACTCTGCACCAGTTGGATATTACCCACCACATGACTTTCCACCTTGTCAAAAGCCTCCATCGGATACTTGTTCTTAACGATGTTCGAACTGGGTTCGATTCTTTCCGTACCCTCTCCAAGATTGACTGAACACGACGATGCTGAGAGCAGCATGGCTACCAACGCCAATAACAGATTTGTCTTCATATTCCTTCGCTTTTTTAGTTTCACTTTGTCTGTTTGACGTTGTAAAGATACAAAAAGTTGCAAGATATTTGGATTTTTGCTCACTTAATCGTACCTTTGCACCCAAATATAAACGTTTATAAAAGAAAATGGCATTAAAATGTGGTATTGTCGGACTGCCGAATGTAGGCAAGTCCACCTTATTTAATTGTTTGTCGAGTGCGAAGGCACAGGCAGCCAACTTCCCCTTTTGTACGATTGAGCCCAACGTGGGTGTGATCACCGTTCCTGATGAGCGACTGACGAAACTCGCCGAGTTGGTGCATCCAGGGCGTATCGTGCCTGCCACCTGTGAGATCGTGGATATCGCAGGTCTGGTGAAGGGTGCTTCGAAGGGTGAGGGACTTGGCAATAAGTTCTTGGGAAATATCCGTGAGACGGATGCGATCATCCATGTGCTCCGTTGTTTCGAGGATGAGAATATCACCCACGTGGATGGCACCATCGATCCCATCCGCGACAAGGAGATTATCGATACAGAGTTGCAACTAAAAGACCTCGAGACCATCGAGAGCCGTCTCGCCAAGACGGAGAAAGCCGCTGCTGCCGGTAATAAGGATGCAAAGATAGAGGTCGCTGTCTTGAAGGCCTATAAGGAGGTGCTAGAACAGGGTAAGAACGCCCGTATCGTAGAGTTTGAGACAAAGGACGAACAGGACTGTGCCCGTAATCTGTTTCTGCTTACTTCAAAGCCTGTGCTCTATGTCTGCAACGTCGGTGAGACTGACGCCAAGAGTGGCAACGACTTTACGAAGAGGGTTGGGGAGTTGGCTCAAGAAGAAGGTGCTGAAATGATGATCATCGCCGCCAAGACAGAAGAGGATATCGCCGAACTCGAGAGTTACGAGGACAAGCAGATGTTCCTCGAAGAATTAGGGTTGGAGGAGAGTGGTGTGAACCGCCTCATCAAGAAGGCCTACGCCCTGTTGAACCTTGAGACATTCATCACCGCTGGTGAGATGGAGGTGAAGGCCTGGACCTATAAGAAGGGCTGGAAGGCACCTCAGTGTGCTGGTGTCATCCACACCGACTTCGAAAAGGGCTTTATCCGCGCCGAGGTCATCAAGTACGACGACTATATCCAGTATGGCTCTGAGGCGGCCGTCCGCGAAGCAGGCAAACTGGCCGTCGAGGGTAAGGACTACATCGTCCAGGACGGTGATATCATGCATTTTAGATTCAACGTATGATGACGCAATTGCTCAGTTATATTGTCTGGAATCCGGACTTGGAGGCGTTTCATATTGGCCCTATGACGGTACGCTGGTACGGACTGATGTGGATCATCGGACTGGCACTGGCCTATCTCGTCGTGAAGCGGCTCTACAAGGAGCAGAAGATCAAGGATGAACTCTTCGATCCCCTCTTTATCTACTGCTTCTTCGGTATCCTGATTGGTGCCCGCTTAGGCCACTGTATCTTCTACCAGCCGCAGGACTTCCTGACTTCGTGGAAGGGTTTTGTGGAGATGCTGTTGCCTATTCACTTCATGGCGGATGGAGGCTGGAAACTGACAGGCTATGCAGGCCTGGCCTCGCACGGAGGTACCTTAGGTTTGATGATTGCCCTCTGGCTCTATGTCCGCAAGACCAAACTCAGCATCTGGACAGTACTCGACAATATCGCCATCGCCACAGGCACCACGGCCTGTTTCATCCGCATCGGCAACCTGATGAACTCCGAGATAATCGGCAAGATCACAGATGTGCCCTGGGCTTTTATCTTCGAGAAAGTCGATGCTGTACCTCGTCATCCAGGACAACTCTACGAGGCCATCGCCTATGCGATTCTCTTCTTTATCATGTGGTTCCTCCATAAACGTATGCCTGAGAAGATCGGCACAGGCTGGTACTTCGGCTTCTGTCTGACGTACATCTTCACCTTCCGCTTCTTCATCGAGTACACCAAGGAGATCCAGGAAGCCTTCGAGGCCTCTCTTCCCATCGACATGGGCCAAATACTCTCGATACCGTTTGTCATCATCGGTGTCTACTGCATGGTAAGAGCCAAAAAGACTGCATAAAAAGAAATCGTCTCACTTACCTGAGACGATTTTTTTGATGTCGTTGAGTTTGTTGAGGGCTTCGAGGGGGGTGAGGTTATTGACATCGAGACCCAGGATTTCATCGCGGACTTGGCAGAGGACGGGATCGTCGAGTTGGAAGAAGGAGAGTTGCATGCCTTCGCGAGAGGCGGCAATCTCGGCGGTGGGTTTGCCAACGGAGCCGACAGAAGCATTCTCGGCCTCCAACTGCTTCAGAATGACGTTGGCGCGCTTCACGATGCTGCGAGGCATACCCGCGATCTCTGCCACATGGATACCAAACGAGTGCTCGGAGCCGCCCTTTTCGAGTTTGCGCAGGAAAATCACCTTGCCATCAACCTCCTTCACACTGACGTTGTAGTTCTTGATGCGGGAGAAGTTCTTCTCCATCTCGTTAAGTTCGTGATAGTGCGTGGCAAAGAGGGTGCGCGGATGGCCTTTGGCATTCTCGTGGAGATACTCCACAATCGCCCAGGCGATGGAGATACCATCGTAGGTAGAAGTGCCTCGACCTAACTCATCGAAGAGCACCAACGAACGAGACGACACATTATTTAATATATTAGATGCCTCCGTCATCTCCACCATAAACGTGGATTCACCAAGGGAGATGTTATCCGAGGCTCCTACACGTGTGAAGATCTTATCCACCAGACCGATTCTCGCAGCCTCTGCTGGCACAAAACAACCAATCTGGGCGAGTAGTACTATTAAAGCCGTCTGGCGCAACAGCGCGGATTTACCAGCCATATTCGGACCCGTAATGATGATGATCTGCTGACGCTCATTGTCGAGCAGGATATCATTCGGCACATAGCGTTCACCCAGCGGCAGTTCCTTTTCAATCACTGGGTGGCGACCCTGTTTGATGTCTATCACCTCAGTAGAGTCTATCACAGGCCGCACATACTTATTCTCTTCTGCTGCCTTTGCAAAACTCAAAAGACAGTCGAGGCGGGCCACGATATTTGCATTGATCTGAATCTGCGGGATAAACTCCTGCATACCCAATATCAGGTCATTGAAGAGTTTGGCCTCCAAGGAGAGTATCTTATCCTCCGCCCCAAGGATCTTCTCTTCGTATTCCTTCAACTCCTGTGTGATGTAGCGCTCTGCCTGAGCCAGCGTCTGCTTGCGCACCCACTCCTGCGGCACCAGGTCCTTATAGGTGTTGCGCACTTCGAGATAGTAGCCGAAGACATTGTTGTAGCCGATTTTCAAGGAGGAAATACCCGTCTCCTGAGCCTCGCGCTCCTGTATCTTCAACAGATAGTCCTTGCCGCTATAAGCGATGCTGCGGAGTTCGTCGAGTTCGGCATTCACGCCATTGCGGATGACGCCTCCCTTGGCTACCAACTGTGGCGGGTCATTCTGGATTTCCTTCTCGATCCTGTCGCGCAACGACTCGCAGAGATTCAACTGCTCACCTACACGCTTCAAGGCTTCATTATCGGCATAGAGACAGGCCGTCTTGATGGGTTGGATGGCCTGCAGGGCCGTCTTCAACTGAACCACCTCACGAGGCGATACGCGTCCCACAGCGACTTTCGAGATGATACGTTCCAAATCGCCGATGCGATGAATCTGATCGTCGATGCACTGCCGGAACTCTGGTTCGCGATAGTAATACTCCACGATGTCGAGGCGTTCGTTGATAGGCTTCTCATCCTTCAACGGGAATACCAGCCAACGGCGCAGCAGGCGTCCTCCCATCGGACTCACCGTCTTGTCGATCACATCCAACAGCGACTTACCGTCGTCCTGCATCGGATGGATCAGTTCGAGGCTGCGGATGGTAAACTTATCCAGTCGCACGTACCTATCCTCCTCGATACGAGAGATCGAGGTGATATGACCTATCTGTGTGTGCTGCGTCTGTTCGAGGTATTGCAGAATGGCCCCAGCGGCGATGATACCGTTCTGCAGATGATCCACGCCGAAACCTTTCAGGTTCTTCACGTGGAAATGCTTCAATAGTTTCTGGCGTGAGGTCTGGTCTGTAAACACCCAGTCGTCGAGTTCGAAGGTAAAGAACTTATTACCAAACCGCTGTTCAAACTGCTGTTTCTTGCCCCGTTCAAAAAGCACTTCTTTGGGAGAGAAATTACCTAATAGTTTCTCTACATAATCCTGTGTGCCCTCGCCAGTCAGAAATTCACCTGTCGAGATATCGAGGAATGCCACACCGTAGGCCGTCTTGCCGAAATGCACGGAAGCCAGGAAGTTGTTCTCCTTGTAGTTCAGTACATTGTCGGAAAGGGCCACACCAGGCGTCACGAGTTCCGTGATACCACGTTTGACGAGTTTCTTGGTGAGTTTGGGGTCTTCGAGTTGGTCGCAGATGGCCACCCGCTTTCCAGCCCGGATGAGTTTGGGCAGATAGGTGTCGAGGGCGTGATGGGGAAAGCCCGCCATCTCGTCACCCTTGTTGTAACCGTTGTTACGGTGCGTCAGAGTGATACCCAATATCTTAGCAGCCGTTACAGCATCTTCGCAATAGGTCTCGTAGAAGTCACCACAACGAAACAGCAGCACAGCATCGGGATGCTTTGCCTTCAAGTCGAAGAACTGTTTCATCATCGGGGTGAGTTCCCCATCTTTCTTTGCCATAATTGCCGCTTTATACTTTATCATAAAGAGGGTGCGCCTATTCGACGCACCCTCCATCTATTGATGGAATAAACCTTATGCGAAAGGATTCTCGGTGGGGTAGTAGTCACCCTTCGGGAAGTTGTAGTCAATCTCCTCAACGGGGATACCCATGTACTTCAGCACTTCCCACAGATACTTACCAGCGTGCTCGAACATCACGGCAGCGTGGTGCGGATAGTGCTTCTCGATGAGGACGTGACGATAGAAGCGGCTCATGTTCTTGATACCGAAGATACCAATAGAACCGAATGAGCGTGTAGCCACAGGAATGATCTCGCCCTGAGCGATGTAAGCACGGAGTTTGGTGTCGGCAGTAGACTGCAGACGATAAACAGTAGCCAGACCCGGCTTCAGGTCGCCCTCGAGGGTACCATTCGTTACCTCAACAGGCAGAGCGCGAGCCATAATGCGCTGGAAGCACATCTGGCAGTTGCAAACCTTCGAAGAAGCGGTGTTACCACAGTGGAAGCCCATGAAGATTTCCTTCTCTGTGTAACTGTCGCAAGCGAACTTCTTGCCCTTGATGCTCTCCTCGTACATATCGGTAGGAACAGAGTTGTTGATGTCGAGCAGCGTCACAGCATCCTGAGTGATGCAGGTTCCGATGTACTCTGACAGAGCGCCATAGATATCAACCTCGCAGGCTACGGGAATACCACGACCCGTCAGACGGCTGTTCACATAGCAGGGAACGAAGCCGAACATGGTCTGGAAAGCAGGCCAGCACTTGTTGGCCATAGCCACGAACTGACGAGAGCCCTTGTGACCCTCGATCCAGTCGGTCAGCGTCAACTCATACTGAGCGAGTTTCGGCAGCACAGAAGGAATCTTATTACCTGTGCCGAGTTCCTTAGCCATATCAGCTACAACAGCATCGATGCGCTTGTCGCCCTGGTGCTTCTGGAAAGCCTCCAGCAGGTCAAGTTCTGAGTTCTCTTCGATCTCAACGTCGAGATCATAGAGGGCACGGATAGGAGCGTTACAAGCCAGGAAGTTGTTTGGACGAGGACCGAAGGAGATTATCTTCAGGTTCTGCAGACCAACGATAGCACGAGCGATAGGCAGGAACTCGTGGATCATCTCAGCACACTGAGCAGCGTCGCCAACGGGCTCCTCAGGGATATAAGCGCGAGTCTTGCGCAGGCTCAGAGCCTGACTGGCGTTCAGCATACCGCAGTAAGCATCGCCACGACCATCAATCAGGTCCTTCTGAGTCTCCTCAGCAGCAGCGATGAACATCGACGGGCCCTTGAACCAGTCGGCAATCATAGTCTCAGAGATCTCAGGACCGAAGTTGCCCAGATATACACAAAGGGCATTACAGCCAGCCTTCTCGACATCAGCCAGAGCCTGCTGAGCGTGGATTTCACTCTCAACGATGCAGATAGGACACTCGTAGATGCCTTCCCTACCAAATTTCTTTTCATACTCGGCAATAACGGCCTTACGACGGTTAACTGCCAATGACTCGGGGAAACAGTCGCGAGAAACGGCGACGATTCCAATCTTAATTACAGGTACGTTGTTCATTTTTTAAAGAGTTATTTGTTAGTAATGAATAATTTTCGGGCTACAAAGATACATATTTATTAGGAAACCACCAAATATTTATCATTTTTTTACTACCTTTGTCCCAAAATAGAACAGTATGAAGAGAGAATGCCTGCTATTATTGATGCTCTGCTGCACGTTGACGCTCTCAGCACAGTATCTGCACAAGGGGGATACCATTGCCATTATCTCCCCTTCAAGTGCAACGGATACAACTACCATCAACGGGGGCATCCGGACATTGGAGAAATGGGGCTATCATTGTGTGATAGGTCCTCACGCACTGGCAGACTATCACGGCTTTGCCGGCACTATCGAAGAGCGATTATCTGATCTACTCTGGGCGTTACGCACCCCCTCTATCAAAGCCATCATGTGTTCGAGGGGTGGGGATGGAGCAGCCCATCTGCTTTCCCGTCTGTCACTCGATACCCTTCGACAATATCCCAAGATGATCATTGGTTTTAGCGATATCACCGCTCTGCTCTGTGCTGAGGCGAGGGCAGGGGTGAAGGGCATTCACGGTTCAATGTGTCATGCCTTGAAGACTTACGAGGGCAACGATACCGTCAGCCAGACCTTGCGTCGTATGCTGCAGGGCGACCTGCCCACCTATCATGTCGCTCCCCATCCACTGAATATCAAGGGTAGGGCAGAGGGTATTGTCGTCGGAGGTAACCTGTCTGTCTATAATGACCTCGCTGGCTCTGACTTCGATCCATTGCTCTTATCTGACATTATCCTATTTATGGAGGATACTGGCGAAGGGATGAGCAAGGTGGACCGGATGTTGCACAATGTGGAGATGCGTGGGCTGCTTTCGAATGTGCGAGGCATCATTGTGGGACAGTTCAATAAATACAAACAGCCCGAGAACGGCTTCGAGGATATGTATGCGATGCTCCATGAATACCTGAAACATTACAACATTCCTGTCTGTTTCGACTTCCCCGTAGGCCATGCCCACCTCCGTAACTTTCCTTTACTCACTGGCGCCAAAGCCACGCTTGAAGCCACAGACAAAGAGGTGATCTTGCAATACTAATAAGATTATTTCCCGATATACTGGAGGATGAGTGCCACGATCTCATCTTCCGTATGCTCGTCGACATTCAGCACGATGTCGTAGTTACGGGTATCATAGCGTGAAGTGCCTGTATATTTCTTGACATAGTTCTCTCGACCCATATCTACCTCGTTGATGATGCTCTGAGCCTCTTCACGGCTGATGCCTCGTTTCTCAACCAGTCGACTGATACGATAGTCCATACCTGCCTGAATGAGAATACTCAGATGATTGGGATGATTGCGGAACACGAAGAATCCGCTACGGCCTGCAATGACGCATGACTCCTCTTCGGCTATTCCTTTCAGGATTTCCGTTTCCGACTGGAAGATATCATCTGTAATCAGAAAGTCGGGTATGGAGTCTTTCGCTGAGATAATCTGCGGTGCTACGTAATTGGGGGTGATTTTCAGACTGCGCTTGAAGTCAGCCCACCAGTTATGTTTCTGTCCTTTCAGTCGTTCTATCTCATCTATAGTCAGGTCATATTTCTCCTGCAGTCCTTGTATGAGCGCCTTGTCATAGAAAGCAACACCAAGCCGCTGAGCTAACTTCTCACCAATAGTCCTACCGCCAGAACCCAACTCGCGGTTGATAGTAATCACAAATTTCTCATTCAGTTTCATATCCTTTAAGTTTTGATGGTCTCTGCAAAGGTAGGAACTTTTTCCCTAACCTCCAAATTATTCACCTATTTTGTTACAACAGGAGGAAGGATAATCGTTTTGAACCAGTCGCGCAAGATGCCACGATACTGGTTTTGGGAATCGCAGATAAGGATAAGCAACTGTCGTCCATCTGCTAGTTTGGGGCCCACACAGATGCCTTCATAGTTGGCAAAGTTCCTGCGAGTGAGGTTGAATTTCGTGCGAAATATCGTCAGTAAAGTTTTCTTTAATAATTCACCAGGCTGCTGCAGAGAGGGATTGACCATATAGAGTTTGACGAGGCAATACGAGCCGATCTGCTTTTTGGGGAAATAGAGTTCGCGTTCAAGCACCAAGATGCTCCCATTGTCGAGTGCTGCTAAACCACCGACTCCCAAGATACTGTTACCCTTGCGTTTTTTGACAATAGCCGAGTCGGTCTCATACCAATACTGCTCTTGGGGCTGCAAATCATCACCAAAAGACTGAAAGCGCAGGCGATTCTTGATTTTCCTGTCTATTGTAGGCTTCTCTCCGTCTGCCTTCAAAGTGTTCTCAGAAGTGGTCCAAAAACGGTGTGTCTTTTGCTGATAAGTAAGTGCCTCGAAACCACGATTCGAATAATTCGTCTTGAAGATTTCAGGGATATTCAGTTTCCTGCCTGTCAATTGCCCCTGAAGGTCAAACTCAAGAATCTCCTGGTCTTTCTCTCCAGTCACGAAAACGGCCTGACTCTGAGGCACATAACAGATACCCTCCTCATCGCGAGTTGGTTGGCCACAAGTCAGAAAGGTGTCTAAACGCACAGACAATATATCGCCAACAATACTGTCTATATCTATCGTCATCTGATAAAAACCTGTTGTTGGCGATTTGTCATTCACCACAGCATAACTGTTTCCTCCCAGCCACGTAATCCCACTATAATTCCCAGCAGGCACCGTCTTGGGAAATTTCCGTTGTTTCAAAAGAGTTACTTCCTGCGCCATCAGCATAGCTGGCACCAAAAGCAGAATTGTCAATATCTGTCTCATATTCCTTGCATTTTTATTTTGAAGTATCTGAGCAAATCCTTGTATTGGTCTTGGGCAGTGAGACAGGTGTCTGTCAGGTAGCCGTTAATGTGGCCCCATTCTTGTAAACCTCGATAATAGAACATTTTCAGTTCATCTGTGATGATGAAGGGAACGATATCGTTGGCCAGACACTCCTTGAACATCAGCAGGCGTCCCACTCTGCCGTTTCCATCTTGGAAAGGATGGATCTGCTCGAAGCGTACGTGAAAATCAAGGATATCTTCAAACGACTTCTGGCGATTGTGATTATAGTCGCTAAGCAAGGCCTTCAAACTTTTATGAACTTCTTGTGGGGGACAGGTTTCCTGGCCTCCAACCTCGTTGGGAAGGCGCTTATAATCTCCGACTGCAAACCAATCCTTGCGACTATCAGATGTTCCTGTCTTCAAGAGAAGGTGAAGATGCTTAATGAAATCCTCTGTCAATCGCTCTTCTGCGTGTTCGATGATATAGTCTATACAACGGAAATGATTAACAGTCTCCACGATATCATCCACATTAAGGGTACTATCCATTATACCAATAGTATTCGTCTCAAAAATGTATCGCGTCTGATCGTGAGTCAGTTTGCTACCTTCAATATGGTTAGAATTATAGGTCAGATCTATCTGAGTGCGATGATAAATCCCACCCTTTAACTTTGATGCTTTCTGCTCTCGTAACACTTTGAGTAAAGGCAATATTTTCTCCTTTTGTGAGCCTCGTTTTGGCAAAACAGCATCAGCAGGAATGTTCCAAGTCTTTCCTGTCAGGAATGCGCCTTCAATCTTTCCCTGAGCACAGTAATTTCGAACCGTACGCTCAGCAATGCCATATTTATCTGCAAATTGAATAACTGATATATATTCCATCGTTCTGTCCTATCGGCAAGTTTTAATGCCGATTTCTGCTGCAAAGATACAACTTTTTGCCGATACCGGCAAGAAATGGAACAACTTTTTCCTCAAAAACTTGTTTCTTTCAGAAATAATCCTTATCTTTGCACTAAAAGAAATTAAATGAAAAAACTATTATCAATTATCTGTTTTATATTTGCATATGCTAATACCGCTATTGCACAGGTTACAGTATCAAGATCAGAATTGGTAGGCACAAAGTGGGTAACCTCTGAAGATTATGAGAGCTATTCAAGTCTGGATTATGCTTCGGATCTTGTTTTCACTAAAGATGCAATAGTTGTGCACAGTGAACGTGGCTCAACGTACCGACATCCGTTCTACTTGTCCAACACAATACCGACTAAATTCGATTTTAAAAAGGTTGGTGTCAGTACTAAAGGATGTTATTATAATGAATACCTTGACGAAAAACATTTCTGTTGCTGGGCTATCATGAGTTTCGATAAGTCAAAAGGAATAATGACGCTAGAACTTAAAAACGAACAATTTATAGGACCATCGTCTAACACCTTTATAAGAATTGATAATAGAAGTCACTTAGATTCCATTCGTCCTGATGATTTGCATCATCTGCCATTAATCATTGATCCTGATAAAGAAGATGGGTATCTGGCGGGAGAAGTGGACACTACAAAGGTGTACGACGTGGTTGAGCGGATGCCCTGTTTTCCTGGTGGCAATCAGAAAATGCAGGATTTCATCGAGAAGAACCTGCATTATCCTAAAGAGTGCGCAGAAAAAGGACTTCAAGGTCGAGTAATCATGGATTTCGTTGTTGAGAGAAATGGCACGCTGACAGATATTAGGGTGGTAAAAAACGTAAATCCAGCTTTGGACAAAGAGGCACTGCGCATTGTCAAACTGATGCCCAAGTGGATTCCTGGCAGACAATCCTATAAGGAAGTCAGGGTGAAATACATCATCCCAATAACTTTCCAATTATAATTTGCCAGCACTAAAGAGTCTGGAATCGTACTCACGAAGTGACTGACACTTTGTGAGGTTTGACATTAAAAGTTCAATCCCTCCCGTTTTCTTTGGGAATGCCTTTGGATAAGGGCCTGAAGGACGGGAGGGATTATTTTATTCTCTCACATAACCCTCACACAGACCTTTTTCTTCTATCCAGCCAAAGGCTCAGGAGCGGATCAGAAAGAGAATAGGTTTTCTCTTTTCTCGTAATCAGATCATACTCCAAAAGTTTGAGGGCAGCTGACTGAGTGGAACTGGGTGAGCGCAAGCGATGCTTCTTATTGAAAGCCGATGAAGTGATACTTTGCACCTCTCCCTCTGCATAAATGGCATAGAGGAGTTCTTTCTGCGCCTCTGTGATAAATGACAACTGCTCTCGCAGGTGAGAGTCGTTCTCCTTGATATAGTTTTCAATAAGTATTTTTACCATATCTACATCACAAACCTTACCTTCAGGCGTTTCAATATAAGCGTCTTTCATCATACGCTGAACGTAAAGGGTTACTCCCCAAAAAGTATCATAGACATAAGTGAATGCTTCTTTGCTGAGCGTTTTTCCTGCCTTTTGGAAATGGCTAGATGCAAAGTCAAAATAAACTTCCTTATCTATGGGCTCAAGCCTCAATGGCTTTGCACTTTGATAAAATGGACGCTTAGACGAAAAGAACATCTCTTCCATCAGTCTTCTACGACTGCCAGAAAACACAAAGTTGGCATTCGATAACTTCTGAATTTGAGTACGCAATATCTCCTCAACATTCTTTTCAGGATAACGTGTTATCTGCTGAAACTCATCGATAACAACCAGACAACGTTTTTCAACTGATTCCAAATACTGGAATATCTCACGAAGTGTATATTCCGGCTGTTGGATATCTCCTAATCTGATATCGAAAGTAGGTGTATTTTGAACAGGATCATAGCCGAAACTGCCACTAAGAGACTTTAAAAAGGTGATAAACATCTTACGCCACTTATCGCTTCTTGTTGCAACAGTTTCAAATACAGCAGTACCAAAAGTGAAGATAAACTCACGAAAGGTCGTCGTCTGAAGAATATCAACAGAAATGGTGATATAATCATCTTTGATGACAGGCTTGTCGAAAACAAAGTCGACAAGCGAAGTCTTACCCATACGACGAGAAGAAGTTAGAACCACATTTAACTGATTAGTAAGTGACTTCTGAAGTTCTATTGACTCCTCAATTCTATCGCAAAAAAAGGCTTCTGGTATTTTGCCTGATACAATAAATGGATTGATACTTATACTCATAACTATCTGATTTTGTGTGCAAAGATAGTAATTATTTGTAAATTACCAAAATAAAATTACCGAAAAAAAATAATTTGTGTTGGAGATTATAATTCGAGGAAATGGGAGGTGGGTATGATTTGTAAAGGAATATGGTAAGAAATTAACACTTTGGAATGGAGTGTTCTAGGAGAAGGGTGGGGGAGGAAAAGGCGGAAAAAGTGGGAGGTAGTAGTGGAGTAGGGGTTTGGAGTAAGCGGACTGGGGGTTTGGTTTTGGCTCCCTTAGGAAAAATTTGCGGCCTAAGCAGGGAAAAATTGCTACCATTAATAGTAAATATTGCTAGTATTAATAGAAAATACTGGCTCTATTAATAGAAATAGCGGCTGTATTTCGAGCGATGGAAAGTGGACAGATTTGTAAGCAACAGAGAGCCAAAGACTTACAAAATGGGTCATATTTCGCGTATTTGAGGCTCGATAGGAAGTTGATGAATTTGACGCGAAATATGAGCAATGGTTTGTAAAATATAATGATTTCCACGAAGAAAAATAATCTTTAGATTATTTGGTATTCTTCTCACTTATTCGTACCTTTGCAGCCATGTTTGAAGAATTGAAGGAGAAATACAGGCAATTCAGGGAGTGGCAGCAGCGGCCTTATCAGGTGAAGCCGTTGTCGGATGACGGGCATGTCTGTCCTACCTGCGGCACGCAGTTTGAAGGCAACTACTGTCCCCGTTGCGGACAGTCGGCCAAGATCGGCAGATACTCCTTCAAGAACGCTTTCCTCCTCTTCCTCGACGTCTGGGGCTTGGGTAATCGTGGCATGTTTCGTACCATCCGCGACCTTATTCTGCGTCCTGGCTACATGATTCGCGACTATCTGCAAGGGATGCAGATGGCGTATTTCCCTCCGTTCAAGTTGTTCTTCCTGCTCATCGCTGTCTCGCTACTTGTAGAGACAGGCCTGAATATCAAGGGTTCTAATCGCATTGATGAATATATGGCAGTGTTTGACGAAATGTCAAAGGACAATGAGACTATCGCAGAACAAGACGCAAAGGAAGCCCAACAGCAGACACTGAGTGCCGAAGAACAAGCAAGAGCAGCGAAGGCTGGTGAAGTCAGAAAGGAATTTAATGACAAAATTGTGGATAATTCCAAGGCTCTGACCATCTGGATTAACAAGCACATCACCATCGTGACATTTGTGCTCCTGCTGCTTTTCTCCGGACCGCTCTATCTCTTTTTCCGCCACTGTCCGAACATTCCAGATATGCGGTTTTCAGAGTTTTTCGTGTCAGTGATCTATTTCACAAACATGACGAGCATCATCTCTATCATCTGGGCTTTCTTCGGTGGGGACCTCCTCTATGAGTCGTTTTTCCCTGTGTTGGCCATCATCCCCCTGAAACAACTGTCGGGTTATAGTTATGTACGCACCATCTGGAAAACCATCCTCGCCCTGCTGTTATTCTTCATACCATTATACCTTCTCATATTCATCTATGGTCTTCATTATGCTATGGCCGTAACCCAATAAAGTGACTCTCATTCAGAAATCAAATAAAAACAATACAGATACAATGGATTACAATTTCAGAGAGATTGAACAAAAATGGCAAAAGCGATGGGTGGAGAATGGAACCTATCGCGTAGTGGAGGACAAAAACAAGAAGAAATTCTATGTGCTGAATATGTTCCCTTATCCATCGGGAGCAGGCTTGCACGTGGGTCATCCGTTGGGATATATCGCCTCGGATATCTACGCCAGGTATAAGCGTCAGCAGGGCTTCAACGTGCTGAACCCGATGGGTTATGATGCCTACGGACTGCCTGCTGAGCAGTATGCGATTCAGACGGGTCAGCATCCTGAGAAGACAACGGTTGAGAACATCAACAGATACAGGAGTCAGTTGGATAAGATAGGTTTCTGCTTCGACTGGGAAAGGGAAGTCCGCACCTGCGACCCCATCTATTACAAGTGGACCCAGTGGGCTTTCCAGCGTATGTTCAAGAGTTACTACAGCACGTCGTCTCACAAGGCCCAGCCAACCATCAAACTGATTGAGCACTTCGAACTGATGGGTACAGAGAACTGCAATGCCTTGGGTACTGAGGAACTGCACTTTACAGCCTCCGACTGGGCAGGCTTCTCTGAGAAGAAGAAGCAGGAGGTGCTGATGAACTACCGTATTGCCTACCTGGCAGATACGATGGTAAACTGGTGTCCTAAACTTGGCACAGTGCTCGCCAATGATGAGGTAGTGGATGGTGTCTCCGTTCGTGGTGGCTATCCTGTGGTGCAGAAGAAGATGCGCCAATGGTGTCTGCGTGTCTCTGCATACGCTCAACGTTTGCTTGATGGTTTAGAGGAAATCGATTGGACAGACTCACTGAAAGAAACCCAGCGCAATTGGATAGGTCGCTCTGAAGGTACTGAGGTGGAATTCAATGTGGCTGATTCAGATAAGCATTTTACCATCTTCACCACACGTGCTGATACGATGTTTGGTGTGACATTTATGGTGCTGGCGCCTGAGTCAGACCTCGTGGCAGAACTCACTACCCCTGAGCAGAAAGCAGAAGTTGAAAAATACCTCGATTATGTGAAGAAACGTACAGAACGTGATCGTCAGATGGACCACAAGGTGACTGGTGTGTTCTCTGGCTCTTACGCCATCAATCCGTTTACGGATGAAAAGATTCCCATCTGGATTGCAGAATATGTGTTGGCTGGTTATGGTACTGGTGCCATTATGGCTGTGCCTGCTCACGACTCTCGTGACTATGCCTTCGCCAAGCACTTCAACCTGCCCATCATTCCGTTGATTGAGGGTGCTGATGTCAGCGAGGAGAGTTATGATGCCAAGGAAGGTATCATGTGCAACTCTGCAAGCAGCAAGTTCAGCCTCAACGGACTGACTGTCAAAGAGGCTATTGCTGCCACGAAGAAGTTTGTGACTGAACAGGGGCTAGGTCGTGTAAAGGTGAACTATCGTCTGCGTGATGCCATCTTCTCCCGTCAGCGTTACTGGGGCGAACCGTTCCCTGTCTATTACAAGGACGATATGCCTTATATGATTCCGAAGGAGTGTCTGCCTCTGGAACTCCCAGAGATCGATGAGTATAAACCCACGGAGACTGGCGAGCCCCCATTGGGACGTGCCAAGATGTGGGCTTGGGATACGAAGACAGACAAGGTGGTGAGCAAAGACCTCATCGACAACAAGAGTGTCTTCCCACTCGAACTGAACACCATGCCTGGTTTCGCAGGAAGTTCTGCTTACTATCTCCGTTATATGGATCCCAAGAACGAGAAGGCCCTCGTAAGTCGTGAGGCTGATGAATACTGGCGTAATGTGGACCTCTATGTGGGAGGTACAGAGCACGCTACTGGTCACCTGATCTATTCCCGTTTCTGGAACAAGTTCCTCTATGACTCTGGCTACTCCTGCGAGGATGAGCCCTTCAAGAAACTCGTTAATCAGGGTATGATTCAGGGTCGTAGTAACTTCGTTTATCGTATTGAGGACGAGGGTGCAGATAAAGGTAAGTTCGTCAGCTTCGGACTGAAAGATAAATATACAACAACTCCTATCCACGTGGATGTGAATATCGTTTCTGCTGATGTACTCGACATTGAGGCCTTCAAGGCTTGGCGCCCTGAATATGAGAACGCTGAGTTTATCCTCGAGAATGGACAATACAAGTGTGGCTGGGCCATCGAGAAGATGTCTAAGTCGATGTTCAATGTCGTGAATCCAGACATGATCGTCGAAAAATATGGTGCTGATACCCTGCGTCTTTACGAGATGTTCTTAGGTCCTGTGGAGCAGAGTAAGCCTTGGGATACCAATGGTATTGACGGTTGCCACAGATTCCTGCGTAAGTTCTGGAACCTCTATCAGAACGGTTTTGAAGGTGAGGCTACCCCAGACAACTTGAAGAGTGTGCATAAACTCATCAAGAAAGTATCTCAGGACATTGAGACCTTCTCATACAACACCTCTATCTCTGCCTTTATGATCTGCGTGAACGAACTCTCGCAGCAGAAGTGCAAGAACAAGGAGATGTTGAAAACCCTCGTGATCCTCATCGCTCCATTCGCTCCCCATATCGCTGAAGAACTCTGGGAGATGCTGGGCGAGCAGGGTTCTGTCTGCGATGCTCAGTGGCCCAAGTGGAACGAGGAGTATCTGGTGGAGAGTCAGGTGAAGTTGGGTGTCGCCTTCAATGGTAAGGCCCGTTTCGAGATGTCGTTTGCTGCTGATGCAGACAATCAGACCATCCAGGATGCTGTCCTCGCCGACGAACGTGCTGCAAAATATCTCGAAGGATTCCAGGTAGCAAAGGTTATCATCGTCCCTAAGCGTATGGTGAACATTGTGCTGAAGAAATAATGAATATCCAGCATAAAATCATATTAAACGAAGCCAAAGACTATTTCTTTATAGCCTTTGGCCTCTTCCTTTATACCATTGCCTTCACAGTCTTCCTAATGCCTTATCAGATTGTGGCAGGAGGCGTGACAGGTCTTTCGGCTATCATCTACTATGCCACAGGGTTCCATCTGGAGAATACCTATATCATCATCAATGGCATCCTGCTGCTCGTAGCCTTGAAAATTCTGGGTGTGAGGTTCCTGATGAAGACTATCTTCGCTATCTTCACCCTCTATTTCATGCTGAAGTTTGCCCAGGACATCATCCCCAAACAGGAGAATGGCCTGCCCTTCAAACTGATGGGTGAGGGACAGGATTTTATGTCGATGATTATAGGATGTGTGATTACAGGTATTGCCCTTGCAACGGTGTTCATGAATAATGGTTCTACTGGAGGAACGGATATCATTGCTGCCTCCGTGAATAAGTTCCATCCGAATGTGACGCTGGGCAATGTACTGATTGCTGCCGACTTCTGTATCATCGGCTCCTGTATGTTCTACCCTCAGTTTGGTACCTTACTCGAACGGGCCCATAAGGTGATGTTCGGTTTCTGTGTGATGGCAATGGAGAACTATACCCTCGACTATGTCATGAATGCTCGCAGACAGTCTGTCCAGTTCCTAATCTTCACACGGAAATGGCAAGAGATTGCCAATGCCATTGGTACACAGATGAATCACGGTGTGACCATCCTCGATGGACATGGCTGGTACACTGGTCAGGAGATGAAAGTACTCTGTATCCTTGCCAAGAAGAACGAGAGTGTCAATATCTTCCGTCTGATAAAGATGATCGACCCGCAGGCTTTCGTTTCTCAGAGTGCCGTCATTGGTGTCTATGGTGAGGGCTTCGATGAAATGAGAGTGAAGATAAAAGAGAAGAAGTTAGAAGAAGATAAAGAAGTTAGAAGAAAAGGATGAAGATCGTATTCGCAACGAACAACCAGCATAAACTCAGTGAGATTCGTGATATTCTTGGTGAGAGTATCGAAGTGCTTTCTTTGAAAGACATCAACTGTGACGTAGATATCCCTGAGACTGGCAAGACGCTCGAAGAGAATGCCTTGCAGAAGGCACAATATGTCTATGACCATTATCATATCGACTGTTTTGCGGATGATACGGGCTTGGAGGTGGAAGCTCTTGATGGGGCTCCTGGGGTCTATTCAGCCCGTTATGCTGGCGAGGGTCACGACTCTGAAGCCAATATGACCAAACTTCTGAAGGAATTAGGAAATAATAACAACCGTAAGGCAAGATTTCGCACTGTCATTGCGTTAATACAGAAAAAGAATATCTGTCCCTGTGGCTGTAACAGCATCAAGGAGGTCCATCAGTTTGAGGGTATCGTCAATGGTGAGATCATCCGAGAGCGTAGGGGAGGGGAGGGCTTCGGCTATGACCCCATCTTTCAGCCTGAGGGTTATGACAAGACATTTGCTGAGTTAGGTATGGAGATCAAGAATCATATCAGTCATCGTGCCAGAGCCACCCAGAAACTGGCAGACTATCTGCTGAAGTTATGTATTCTATTGTTCACTATCCACTGTTCACTATTCACAGCTTCTGCTCAGGTGGGAACGTGGAAAAACGATCTGGCCTATAATCACGTTGAACAAATCTATGCTTCAGGTGATGACATCTTCGTCAGAGCCAGTAACGGACTCTATCTGTATAACAAAAAAGACCAGAGCATCACTACTTTCGACAGGGTAAACGGTCTCTCTGACACCAACATTAAACTGATTGGCTGGAGCAAACAGGCCAAAAGACTGATTGCAGTGTATCAGAATTCGAATATCGATCTCGTCGAGACCAACGGTAATATCATCAATATCTCCTCCCTGTATTCGAAGACGATGACAGAAGACAAGACTGTCAATAACGTCTTTGTCAATGGTATTTATGCCTATCTCTCTACAGGTTTTGGTATCGTGAAGGTGAATATGCAGAAAGCGGAGATCACGGAAACCTATCATTTTGGAAAGAATATCACAGCCACTAGTATCAAAAACAATACCATCTATGCAAAGATAAATGATTCTTCGGTTATCTCTGCACCTATTTCAAGCAATCTTCTTGATCCTAACAACTGGACACCCACAGAGGACTATCCTTACGACACCTTTATCTTCGACCAGACTGACTGGGAGACCTATTATGACCTGATTGCATCCCTTAGTCCCGGAGGACCGAAGTATAATCTTTTCGGTTATATGAGATATGTCGATGGGAAATTGATTACCAGTGATAATAGTAACAGCGATGTGGTTAATGCAGCCATACAGGTCCTAAAAAATAATGAATGGCAATCATTCGAAACAGAAACTGTTTATGAAAAAATTGGCAGAAGTTTTGTGAATGTATATGCTGTAGATGTTGATCCGTACGATGATACACATTATTTTGCCGGGGCAAGATGTGGACTCTTTGAATTCAGAAATGGAGCATTTGTCAAACACTATAATAGCGAGAACAGTCCCATCGAAGCATATAACGGAAAAAGTTTGAACCGTCAGATGATAACAGGCGTGAAATATGACCATTCCGGCAATTTGTGGTTACTGAACAGTTCTGCTCCTACCAGGTCTATCATCAAATATACAAAAGATGGTGAATTCGTAACATACGATGTTCCAGAAGTGATGAAACTGAATCAAGGAGAGTTTACAAACCGAAGCAATTCCAATATGTCAAATATCATCTTTGACAGCAAAGGTTATATGTGGTTTGTAAACAACAACTGGACCCGACCTGCTGCCTATAGGTATGACATGAACAATAATGCTTGCATAGAGTATTACAACTTCATCAACCAGGATGGTACCGCCATTATTGGCATGAACGGTGTCAGTTGTGTGGCGGAAGATAAAGACGGTAATATGTGGATAGGAACTGATGTGGGTCCGTTCCTTCTGGAAAAATCCCAGATAGAAGCCAATAACCCCATCTATACACAAGTGAAAGTTCCACGTAACGATGGTACGAACTATGCCGACTATCTGTTGAATAAAGTCAATATCACCGCTATCGCCATTGATGCAGGAAACAGGAAATGGATGGGTACCAATGGCAATGGCGTGTACCTGATAAGTGCTGATAATATAACACAACTCCAACACTTCACAACAGACAATAGTGAACTACTCTCAAACATCATCTATTCTATTACTATCAATGAGAAGACGGGAGAAGTACTCTTTGGTACTGATAATGGTTTATGTTCATATATCAGTGATGCTACCGATATCAATCCAGAGATGGTAAAAGACAACGTATGGGCATATCCTAACCCTGTTACACCAGATTATAACGGACTTATCACGGTGGTGGGTCTTACATTCAATGCTGATGTGAAGGTCCTGTCTTCCAATGGTACCCTCATAGCAGAAGGACGCAGCAATGGCGGATCATACATCTGGGATGGAAAAGACAAAAGCGGCAAGCGTGTCGCATCAGGTGTCTATATGGTTGTAACAGCCACTAGTGATGGTAAAAAAGGTACGGTTTGTAAGATTGCTGTTCTGAACTAATCAATGGAAAAAGTATGAAAAATAATATAATAAGGTACTACAGTATTCTACTAATAATCGTATTAGTTCCACTGTTTCTTTATTATATCATACCTATCCTTCCGACTCATGATGACTGGGCTTCCACTACAAGACCTGACTTTAACCCTTTCTTTATCAAGGAAAGATTTCTTTTTTACGGATATCACTGGAGACCGTTTGATGCCATCCTAGGTTATATTGTAGGTCGTAATCCCCAACATCTTTACCCAATTTTCAATCATTGTATCATCATTCTTGGACATGTAATTTGTGCATGTCTTATATTCAGGTTGTTGTCCGTACTCAAATTCAGTAAACACGCCATAAACATTACAACAATCTATTTTTTCATTGCTCCTGCCACGATGGCAACAGTCACTGCTGTAGACAGTATGAACCAAACATACGCCCTTGTATGTGGTATCATCGCATTCCTAGTTTATATCCAACTGAATAAAGGCAAATACCTTGCTTGGATATGTATGATTTTTGTGGCAGCCTGGTTTAAAGAAAACGGACTGATGTGGGCATTGATCTGTCCTATATTAGCCTATGGATTTGACTTTATAAATGTGAGGACTCTGAAAAAAGACCTCCTGATAGGATTTGCCGTGATGGTGTCTTATGCACTTATCATTTTCCTGCTTCCCAAAGAAATCATCATCCATCCAGAATATGTACCAGATATACTAAAGATGATAAAGAATGTTGTCAAATTCATATTTACGACATTTATTACAGTAGACTATATCTATCTGCTCCACGAGCCTAACCGTAATCTGCTGGCTGCTGTCTTTACGTTTATTCTGACATTACCACTCTTATACCTTCTCTTTATTAAAAACGCGAGACATTTCTTTAGTAAGAAGATGATCTGTACAATACTTTGCCTCCTCATTGCTGTTGCGCCACATGTTGGTACAATCTTCAGTATGATGCATACTTATGCGGGCATGGCTATGTTGGCCATTATGATCGCATTCGCTATTGACAAATACAAAGATCATCTTAAACCCATTTATATTTCATTCCTTTTGTTCTGTTTGTCAGCCATCATCATTGATCATCACCTCATCAAATCATCCGTAGCATCAGGAATAGTAGGTAAAATGATGGCTATTGAGGCAATACAAAAGACAGAAAAACCCGTTGATTCCGTCTTTGTCGTCATCATCGAAGACGATTATCCTAAGTTATCCTCATTCTGTGTGATTCCTAATGACGCATTTGGATGGGGATTGGCATCACAATATGAGACGAATTATCAATGGCCAAAGGTTGTTGAAGATACGATTATCGAACGTTCTGATGAATCTTTAAAACAAGCACAACAAATATGTTTTGAGGCACTAAATAAAAAGAAATATGATTGTGTGTGGATTGTTAACGGAAAAGATATTGACGTCGTTAGATAATGATACGATTATCAAGTCTTTTATCGTCTTCGCTTGCATATCTATTCAGGCGACACACACTATGATGTCACAAAACGTCATCACTGTTGATGAAGTCAAACAGGCTGGTTTATGCGTTTTGGAAATAACGACTATTAATGGTGAAGAACCCAAGGGTACCATTATCGAATCAAAGTGGCAACCTGGTACTTATAATATAACTTATGATAATAAGGTTCCATGCCAATTAGTCTTAAGCAAGAATCAGCATCTATTATATGACAGTGGTCCGTATCAAAAGAAATCGTCTGGAGCAACCATACGCATCAACGGCAACACCACAGCCTTTTATTCAGACCCACTGAATATGCCTTATAAACTGAAGTTGGAAAAGGCTGCGGACATGTTGTGTCGAGGAAATGACGAAAAATATGGTGATAAACACTGGCGATTGCTGAAGGATGCTACATCACTCAATACCATCGTAGGACTAAAGGTCAGCGAACTGATTGGGTTGGAATGGACAGCGGCATTTACGCCATGTAATGTTATCATAAATGGAGATTATCGTGGCTGTTATCTTCTCGTAGAAACTGTCAAGCGTAATAACAATTGTCGTATTAGTTGTAACAAAGAAACAGGATGTATCATAGAGCGTGACCCTTATTGGTGGAAAGAGCACAAATACTTCTCTTCACCGTGGTACAGTGATGAAAGCATGTATCGATGGACATGGAAATATCCTGATGAAGATGAATTGAGTGAAGATACCGAGTTATATATGAGCCTATTCATTGATGGTATGGAACAAAGTCTTGGTAATGGAAAATATAATGAATATATCGATATAGAATCATGGGTAAGATGGTTATTGGCTCATGATATTTTAGGGACACGAGACTCTGGAGGAGCCAATATGTATCTTAAGAAAGAGGATCAAACAAATAACAGTGTCTTAGAAATGCCTTGTCTATGGGATTTTGATTCTAACTATGAAGTTAATCCTGGCAGTTTTTCAAAATTACATACCTCTACACATGCTTATTTCAATTCTTTATTCAATAGCGAGAATAAGGCCTTTGCAAAAAAGTATGTTGAAACATGGAACGAGGTTAAAGATGATTTAGTCAGTCAACTCACTCAATATATCAATGATTATGCCACATCAGAAGAATCGACTGCTTTGGATATATCAAGAAACCTGAATAACAGACGATGGCATGCTTTATATGGAAATGTGGATCAGGATGTCAGGAAAACATTAGAATGGTTAAACAAACACATAGAGCCTCTCAACAATAATATACAACTTATACAAAAAACATATTCTGACATCAACAAAACATATAATGATGAATATAAGAAGAAATACTTCAATATGGAAGGTATGAATGTTAGTGTACCAAGAATAGGATCTATAGTCATTCTTACAGATGACAGAGGATACAAAGCACGTAAGGTAATATCAAATAAATGACCATCAGACGCATTATAGAATTATTCACTGATAAAACTTTCATGAAATTTATCATGGTGGGAGTAGTCAACACGATTGTGGGAACTACTATCATGTTTGTTTTCTATAATGTATTCCATTTAAGCTACTGGGTGTCCTCTGCCTCAAACTATTTCTTTGGTAGTATCTGCAGTTTTATATTGAATAAACATTTCACTTTCAATTATAAAAAACATTTTTGGGCTTCACTTTTGCGATTCACGATAAACATACTGATATGTTATCTATTAGCATACGGAATAGCAAAACCTGTGATAAAATGGATTCTTTCTGACTTAAGCACCACATATCAAGAGAATATTGCAATGATGTTGGGTATGTGTCTCTTTGTAGTATTTAATTATTTAGGACAACGTTTCTTTGCATTTAAAAAATAAAACATGAAAAAGGTTTTTCTATCGCTTATATTAGTAAGTCTTACATGTCATATACAAGCACAATTGATGATTAATAATCATGTTGTTCACTATGATAGTTATACCAATAGTTGGCTTGCTACCATTCCAGAGACTATGTTTGGAAAAGACTGTCAATTGTCTATTACTATACAAGACGGATGGAATAGTTTAACTATCGATAATCAATTAGTAGGCAATCAATATACATTTAAAGAAATATCTGCAAAAAGTACTTATCAAACAAGTATAACAGATGCAGATGGAAATACTGTTTCTGGTGCTTTACGATTTACTTTCCTTCCCATTATCCATTTAGATGGACTTTTCGGTTATGAGTATCAGCAAGGAACTGTTACCATTTCTATTCCTAATGAAAAAAATGATCATCAAGCACTCATGGCAAGAATAAAATGGCGTGGAGGTACTACCAATACAAATGAAAAGCATAAACGAAACTACAGCATTAAATTTGATACGGATATCAAATTGTTCGGCATGCGTAAAGACAATAACTGGATGTTGGATGCCGGACAACCGGATGTGTTCCGTATGCGTAATAGAATTGCCATGGATCTTTGGAATGATATGGCTTGTAAACCATATTACGCTGACAAGGAACCCAAGGCACTTAATGGTGTTAGAGGTTGTATGGTGGAAGTTTTCCTCAACAATGAATATAGGGGTATCTATAACTTTTCTGAAAAAATGGACCGTAAGCAGTTAAAACTAAAAAAATACGATGAATTAGGCAATATACATGGAGTACTCTATAAAGCAAAAACATGGTATAATACGACAATGTTTGATTCTATTTACAACTATAATAATTATGATTTTAGTCTCATGGGGTTTGAAGTAAAATATCCCAAGCCATACGACGATTGCGACAGTACTGATTGGAAACCACTTGTAGATACTAACAATAACATTCTCTTTCTCTCACTCAATGATGAAGAGTATGAAAAACAGATAGAAGGATGGTTTGACATACCGGCTATGATAGACTACGGTGTATTCTTGAGTTCTGTCAACGCACTTGACAATGGTGGAAAGAATATGTACTGGGCCGTTTACGACAAAACCATTTCTAAAAAAATGACACTTGCACCTTGGGATTTAGACTGTACCTTTGGTCAGCGGTGGGGAGGTATTATGGTCACTGAAGAGGCTGACCAAACCTCGCCATACTATCTCACTGATGTGGCCCTTGCAGGTTTCTTTCATCTTTATCGTACCAATGCTCTGCATTTCAATGACAGATTGAACGAACGTTACCAGACATTACGTAAAAAAGGCAACGTACTCTCAACGGATAGTCTTATTCAAAGGGTTACACAATATTATCATCTCATCAAAAACAGTGGAGCAGCACAACGAGAGACAAATAAATGGAGTGGTGACAGTGATATTATGGGTGAAGAAATCGACTTTTATAAGGAATATAATTATATCTGTGACTGGATAACAAAACATATGGAAGCCATTGATAAAAAAGGATTCCCCGTATTATATGACAAGGAATTCATTGACAGCCTCTATGCAGGAATACCAAGTAAAACTATCATCAATAGGACAGACAACCACATATACACACTCAGTGGACAGCGCGTAAATGCCACCCAACAATTGAAGCATGGCATCTATATTGTCAATAAGAAGAAAGTAATTTATTAAAAGAATACTTTTCGAGTATGTCCATGACGATTCTTGATGATATAAAGATGACCTTTCTTGAGAACTTCCACCCGACGACCATCCAGATCATATAATAACTCATCTTTGTACATATTATTTTCTTTTTGTATATCCTTTATGGCAGTTGCAGAATTTTTCTGCTCCAACATCTCACTACGAAAATAATCTATATCAGACTGCTGAACATATAATTTGTTGACAAAGAAAGCATTGAATTTTTCACGCAGAGTCTCACCTGGCATCGTTTCTATGTAATCAAACACTTTGTCTATACTGTCTTTTGTACTTTTTGAGGTATAGGAAAAAAAAGTCAGTTCATAGTCCTTTGCTAAATCACTATATGGCACACCTAATAATCCTTCAAGGAAAAAAGATAGATAACCAGTACGATCTCTTCCCCATACACAATGTTCATAAATAGTACGACCCTGACTCAAATTATTGACTATGAACTGGAATGCAAGTCGCCACTTTTTCAAATAAGTTACTTTTGTTAGGTGTGAAGGTAGTTCACCACTACTGGAACTATAATAATAAGTAGGTACTTCTTCATCTGAACCATTACTTGTGAATCCAAAAGCCGAAATATTATGTCCTTCATTATAGTCAGCACGTAAATCCAATTCAGCAGTAATACCAAGACCACGTAATATTTCAATACCTTCATCCGTAGCAATATGAGTTCCATTCAAATCTGTACCTCGGAATATTTTACCATAGCGTACCTGCATGTTATCAGTCGTTTTCCAACCACCTAAATCTCGAACGTTTGATACTGTATTACACACTTTTATTTGTCGTAACTTACCACTGGTATAAATCTTTCCTTGTTGCAAAATCTCAACATCATCTTTTATCTGATAACGATAAGTACGATTAGGTATAAAATTATATAATTCTACCTTACTTGTATGTGCAGACACACGAAATTTCAAACTATCAAGTAGAGTTTTATTATCACAACATATAATATATAAACTATCTGCAGTAGATTGAGGAATATTCATCATAACTGGATTTGGCCAATCTTCTCTATACTCAATTCCTTTACGATAATTATCAATTACACTTTTATCGTGAGGCTCATAAAAAACATCTTGCATATACTGATGCACAGACTCATTTTCTATTTCTACATGATAATCACGAGTAGGTATTGTATTCTGACCATAAGAACATAATAATCCTAAGCAGGAAAAAAATAAAGATAGTACGACTTTAATATTCATATTAACTTAATTCCAACATTCTTTCTATGGGTTTCACTGCTTTCTTGGCTATCTTGGAATCTATTTCAATAGAAGGCCATTCGTATTTAAGCGTATTATATATCTTAAGCAGCGTATTCATCTTCATATACTGGCATTCATTACAACTGCATTCCAAACCGCTCTCGCTAATTTCAGGCGGTACAGGGATAAATTCCTTATTAGGACAAGTTCGTTGCATCTCGTGGAGAATACCAGCCTCTGTTGCCACGATAAACTGCTTTTTATCGCTTTGCTGTGCATAGTTCAACATCGTGGCTGTACTTCCCTTCACATCTGCCAAAGCCAAAACAGGTCCTTTACATTCCAAATGAGCCATCACTATAGCATCAGGATATTGCTTTTTTAATTCAATAATCTTTGAGACAGAGAAACGCTCATGCACATGACAACCACCATTCCAAAGCAACATATCCCGGCCTGTCACTTCATTTATATAATTACCAAGATTATAGTCAGGTCCAAAAATCAATTTAGCATCCTTAGGCAACTGATCTACAACTTTCTTGGCATTACCAGAAGTCACTACTACATCCGTCAGAGCCTTTACAGCAGCAGTAGTATTCACATAAGAGACAACCTGATAACCAGGATGCTCTTTCTTACATTTCTTCAAATCCTCTGCCTTACAACTGTCCGCCAGACTACAACCAGCATTCAGATCAGGACACAATACAGTCTTATCGGGTGAGAGCAGTTTACAAGTCTCTGCCATAAAGTGAACACCACACATCACCATCATCTTCGCATCTGTCTCTGCAGCCTTACGAGCCAAAGCCAGAGAGTCACCTACAAAGTCTGCAATATCCTGGATATCACCTATGGTATAATAGTGCGCTAAGATGATAGCATCCTTTTCTTTGCACATCCGACGGATTTCTGCCTTCAAATCAATATTGTCTGCAACAGGTTCATCGATAAATCCTTGCTTGATCCACTCCTTTTTCAACACCATATTATTATTATTTTTTATTCTTTCTTTTTTAAAAACAGGAATGATTAGTATGATATGCCGTGAATATGTTTGTAACTTCTGACAGATTCTCTTGTATAGTAAGTTATTCACTTATTAGCATCCATTTATCATTACTATTGTGAATTATTTCTCTCTGATAATGAATATCTAAGATAATTTATCCACAATTTTCTATTTTGGTGCAAAATTAATAAGTTTATATTATTTTTCTGCAAAAAATAGTGGAAATCTTAGTAATTTTACAATAATAAATCATCAGATATCGTTAATTTTGAGGAATCATAATGGAATTGTAAAGTAATCCACATCTTTTTCACATAGATATCCACACTTTTATCCACAATCATTTGGTAATTTGCTAACTATGTTGTATTTTTGCGGTCGATATATATAAATATAATAAGGTATGAAGAAGAATTTTTTAATTTTAGCCTTAATGGCAATTACAATGACTACTCAGGCACAGCATGAAGAGGGTGATATAACAATTCAGCCCAGAATAGGTGTATCGTTTTCTAATATTACAGGTGATGATTTATTTTCTGAGGATACTAAGATGAAAGTAAATCTGACCTATGGTTTTGAGGCAGAATACTATTTTACGGATCAACTGAGTGTTGCTGGTGGATTGTTATTTACTAATCAGGGTTATAAGTTTGATTATTTTGATACATCAAATTCAGAATATACTGCAACTTTTGATTATTATTACGCAGCAGTACCTATCACACTTAACTATTATTTGGTGGAGGGTCTTGCTGTCAAGGCAGGTATACAACCATCTTTTCGAGTAAAGACAAAGTTGAAAACAGATGATAGGAAAATGGATCTCGACGAGGCATTGGACTTTTTATTCCCAAACCAGGAAGTCACTATGAATAAATTCGATCTTTCTATTCCTGTTGGTTTTTCATACGAATACAATAAAATAGTCTTTGATGCCCGTTATAATTTCGGACTGATTAAATTATTTAAAGGTATAGATGTTTCCTCTCGTAATAGTCTCATTACTTTGACGCTTGGCTATAAATTGTAAGATTTGAAGAAACTCCGCACCATAGAGATGCATCGTCTGTCTGTTGATGAATTCAAGCAGGCAGAGAAACTACCATTGGTGGTAGTGCTCGACGATGTGCGTTCGATGCATAATGTGGGTAGTGTGTTCCGTACTGGTGATGCTTTCCGGATAGAGGCTGTCTATCTGTGTGGCATCACCTCAATACCTCCAAGTACTGAAATTCATAAGACAGCCTTAGGGGCTGAAGATAGTGTCAGTTGGAAATATTTTCCAACGGCTATAGAGGCCGTGCAGCAACTGAAGTCTGAGGGTTATGAGGTTTTTGCCGTTGAACAGGCTCATGGCTCTACGATGTTGCAAGACTTCCAACCAGTAAAAGAGAAAAAATACGCTGTCATATTAGGTAACGAAGTAAAGGGTGTTCATCAGGAAGTCATCGATATCTGCGATGGGTGTCTTGAAATTCCACAATTTGGCACCAAACATTCCATGAATGTCTCAGTCACAGCCGGCATCATTATCTGGCACTTTAGTCCTCAGCGGAGCCAATAATGAATCGTAATCAAATTGTAATCGTCTTTTTTTGTCCGTCCTAGTTCGTTTTTGTATCTTTGCAGCGTAATAATATAACAAAGGTATGAAGATTGAATTGTTTTTCAGGCTGCTTGGCTCGCTAGCATTGCTTATTTACGGCATGAAGACGATGAGTGATGCCTTGCAGAAATTGGCAGGACCAAGTTTAAGGCACATATTGGCCCGAATGACGGGCAACCGATTGAGTGGCATGTTGACAGGTACGATGGTAACCTGTGCAGTGCAGTCATCATCAGCCACGACAGTTATGACTGTCTCGTTTGTCTCAGCAGGACTACTCACGCTGGCACAGGCCATCTCTGTTATCATGGGTGCCAATATCGGCACTACACTCACAGCCTGGATTATGTCGTTAGGTTATAATCTTGACCTGACTGTCATTGTTTTCCCTGCTTTCCTTATTGGTATGGTGCTCATCTACAAGAAACGTCATCGTGTAGCAGGCGATCTCCTCTTCGGACTGGCATTTCTATTCTGGTCGCTGGTTATGTTGAGTAGCGTGGGGCGTGACATGGACTTGGCTCACAATGCCGCTGTGGTCAGTTTCTTTGCATCGTTTGATACTGGCAGTTATCTCACCATCCTTGCCTTTCTGGCTGCTGGCACTATCATTACCTGTGTGGTGCAGTCGTCAGCAGCGGTGATGGCCATTACCATTCTGCTCTGTTCAACAGGTGTACTGCCTATCTATATGGGCATCGCCCTGGTGATGGGCGAGAATATCGGAACGACGGCAACAGCTAATCTTGCGGCACTTGGTGCTGGTACTGAGGCACGACGGGCTGCATTGGCTCACCTGTTGTTTAATGTTTTTGGTGTCATCTGGGTGCTCGTCGTGTTCTATCCTTTTGTCGATATGGTGTGCAGCCTTGTTGGCTATAATCCCTCCATGGCAGGACAGCCAGAGCGGATACCTGTTGTACTGGCCATGTTCCACACCTGTTTTAATGTCCTTAACACAGCATTGCTCATCGGCCTGATTCCACAGATGGAGCAGATTGTCTGCAGACTTCTGCCAGAAAAAAAAGAGGAAGCCAAACAACCCACGACGCTGCATTTCATCAGCAGTGGTGTGATACAGACCCCAGAAATAGCGGTACTTCAGGCACAGAAGGAAATCGTGCATTTTGCTGAGCGTATGCTTCGTATGTTTGGGATGACAAGCGCACTTATAGATGAGAAGGACAAGAAAGAGTTTGAAAGTCAGTATGCACGTATTGAACGTTATGAGACCATCGCCGATAACATGGAAATAGAGATTGCGAATTATCTCGAGCAAGTGGGCAATGAGCACCTGTCTGACGAGACAAAGGATAAGACCCGAGTGATACTTCGTCAGATAGGAGAATTGGAATCTATAGGTGATGCCTGTTACAAGATGGCACGCACAGTCAACCATCTGCGTGAGAGTAAGGATGACTTCACTGCTGAGCAATACGTCAGACTGCATGAAATGCTCAGACTGGTGAATGAGGCTGTAGTACAGATGATTGTTGTGGTGAGCGGACGGCGCAAAGATCTGTCGTTGGCAGATTCTCTTTCTATCGAGAACGACATCAATGAACTTCGCAACCAACTCAAGGGTGAAATCGTCGTGGGGGTTAACTCACATCAGTATTCTTATGCTATTGGCACACTCTATAACGACATAGTGGCTGACTGTGAGAAAATCGGCGACTATGTCATGAATATCGTTGAAGCCCGTCTAGGTAAGCATCTGCTTAACTATAATGGCTTGAGTTTGAACCTCGACAAGAAGACTACCACCGTTGACGGCAATCCCGTCAACCTGACACGTACAGAGTTCGAATTGCTCCATCTGCTTCTGACTAATCGTGGAAAGGTACTCTCACGCCAGCAACTGATGGATACCGTTTGGGCAGGCGTCATCGTCACTGACCGTACTGTCAATGTCAACATAACCCGTCTTCGTAAAAAACTGGGGGTATATGCTCAGAATATCGTCAGCCGTACTGGCTTTGGATATGTGTTTGAGGAGTAACTCGGCAGAATTCAAAAGGATTCCGTAATCTTGCTTTTTTGCCATTTGGAGGGAAATGAGCAAAACCCTGCGTCCTTTCAAGTTTGTCTTTCTGTCATTCTATAGGATTGTCATTATTCCTAATATGTAATCATTAACCAAGAATCAGATAGAGCCATTCCGGACTCGTTTTTTTATGCCTGAGATTTCGGGCAAGCCATCCCCAGGGGGGTGAAACCTTGCCCTGAATCTGGTTCATACTTTTGCCCGGGGTGCATAAGCGTGCCCGAGATTTTGGGCTGACTTTACCCCGGTGGGAGGATGAAAGATAGACGAATGAATGCGTTTAAACACAGCCTTTTGCAAGTGACCCTATTTGGGTGATGATTTCCTGAGGTAGGTTTTTCTTGTCCCAGATTCTGGTGAAGGTTTTTCGAGGTCAGGAAATCGTGTCGTGGAACTTATAATCCGCCAGCAGCCTCTGCTCGATATCGTGGCATATCGTTCAACATCAATGGCGAGGCAACAGGTATCAAGACGATTGACGCTGAACATTCAGACAGTTGGTTCGACTTGCAGGGACGTCGTGTGAACGTGCCGACAAAGGGTGTGTATATCAACAATGGTAGAAAAAGAGTCATCAAATAGACAAAAAAGTACTGTCGCAATCTTCACTACGACAGTACTTTTTTAATGACGGCACTACTATCTGGTGATAACTGACTGCTTAAGAACCACTTTACTCTTCAACGGGTGAGAAATCACTCTTGCCGACTCCGCAGACGGGGCAGACCCAATCCTCGGGGATGTCTTCGAAGGCTGTGCCTGGAGCAATGCCGCTATCAGCATCACCCTCTGCAGGATCATAAACGTAACCACATACGTCACAAACAAACTTCTTCATAATCGTACTTTTTTTTAGTTATTAATGATGGTTGTTATTCTCTCAACAATCCGTTCTGGCGGAATGTTCTTTAAACAAGCATAGTCGCCACGCTGACAGGGTTTTTGTCCATAGATACTGCAGGGACGACAGTCAAGGTCCAGTTGGATGGCATTGTCCTTCGGTTGTCCGAATCCCATAAAACCGGCATAAGGATGGGTGGCTCCCCAGATACTGACAACAGGTGTGGCCGTAAGAGAAGCCAGGTGCATATTGGCAGAGTCCATCGAAAGCATCACATCCAAATGACTCATGATGATGAGTTCCTGATACATATTCTCACAATAACGGCTGGCATTGATACATTGCCGATACTGAGCACTCCAAAGATCGAAGTACTTATCTTCTTGTTCTCCTCGTCCGAAAAAGAAAATCCGGCATTTGGGATATTTTTCCAACAACTGAAAGATCACTTGTTCCATCAGTCGTGGAGGATAGATTTTACCCTGATGTGCAGCAAAAGGCGCAATACCTATCCACTGTTCAAAGTCCTTTTTGGGTCCAATCTCCTTGGGTAGCAGATTGAGGTTGCCGCCTTCTTTTGGGAAAATGCTATGGAATTGGCTGACGTCAACAGGATAACCCAATCGCTCAAACACCTCTATATAATTATTAAAAGAGGTGGGAAGTTGTTTCATGGTTCTTTTCTTCTGGGAAACTAGATGGCGACGGTCCTTCCGATGTTTATTGATATGCTCCACTCGATAACGTCCCAAATTGAAGCGCATACGGAGATATTCCGAACGGAGCACATTGTGCAAGTCTGCCACTTTGGTAAATTGCTTGGCTACAAGACGTCGATAGAGCGAATTGAGTCCTCTGATACCGTGATACTCAACCTTTAAGTCGGCTTCCATGAAATTCACATTAGGAGCAAGATCATCAAATAAGGTTCTGGCGTATTTACGACTCAATACAGTAATACGTATATCGGGATATTGGTGTGCCAATGCCCATACCACAGGTACAGTCATGGCCACATCACCTAACGACGAGAAACGGATAACCAGTATATGCTCCTTTTTCACTTCTTATAAAAAATAGGATTAGTTGAAGGGTCGTTGTACATCTTCATTTGACGATACACTTTCATATACTTTCTACCAGCCTCAATATCCTCCAATAGTTGGTCGATAGCCAAAGAGAGATCTTTTTGTTGTTCCAGAAGCACATCAAGTTTTGCTTTGCATTTAGCAATATGTTCTGCGTCGACATCCTTGCGCTCCACTTGTTCCTGCATGTGATAGATTTTCAGGGCAAGAATACTCAGACGATCTACAGCCCAGGCAGGACTTTCTGTATTGAGTCGTGCATCAGGAAGTGGTTTTACCTGACTGTATAACAAACGGAAATAGGAGTCAATCTCTTCCACTAAGTCTGTACGATCTTGGTTGCTGCGGTCAATACGGCGTTTCAAGGCAAGAGCCTCCGTCGGATTGATATGAGGGTCACGAATGATATCTTCATAGTGCCATTGAACGGTGTCTATCCAGCATTTCAGATAGAGACTGTGGTCAATACTTTCCCTTTCGTACGGATTGTGTATTGGCGTATCAATATTGTCTGTCAGATGATAGTCACTGATCACCTGATTGAATATCTCATTAGCGTGTTTGGTAAATGACATTTTTATCCTAAATTGTTTCTTAGGTGCAAAACTACAGAAACTTTTTCAATTAACCAACTAATTATGGATATTTTCATCTAATTTTGCAATTATATCGCTGGTAACGCACACAAAAAGCCCATTTTTTTGCACAATCACACCCCAAATGTGCAAAGTTGTGTCACTTTTTCCTTAAAAAGTTTGCGTAACTCGAAGAAAATGTGTTACTTTGCACCCCGAAAGCGGAAAAACCGCAAAATTTTCAAGATAGCAAATACATTATTAACATTTTAAAGAAAGAAAATTATGTCAGAAATTGAAAGCAAAGTAAAGGCTATTATCGTAGACAAACTGGGTGTTGATGAGGCTGAGGTTAAGCCCGAGGCAAGTTTCACAAATGATCTGGGTGCAGACTCACTGGATACCGTAGAACTCATCATGGAATTTGAGAAGGAGTTTGGTATTTCTATTCCCGACGATAAGGCTGAGAAGATCGGAACAGTAGGTGACGCTATCGCTTATATCGAGGAGAACGCAAAATAAATATAATGAGAAATTAGTAATTAGTAGTGAGTAATTATGATTACCTGGCAAGCATTTTCTGCCAGATGAAGTAATCATAATTACTCATTACTAATTATTCATTACTAATTGCTTATGGAATTAAAAAGAGTAGTTGTAACAGGTCTGGGCGCAGTGACACCAGTCGGCAACACTCCTGATGAGATGTGGAATAACCTCATCAACGGAGTAAGCGGCGCAGCACCTATTACACTTTTCGACGCAAGTTTGTTTAAGACACAGTTCGCCTGTGAGGTCAAAAACCTCAATGTGAACGACTACCTTGACCGCAAGGAGGCCCGTAAGATGGACCGTTATACACAGTTGGCCATGATTGCTGCCAAGCAGGCGGTTGAGGATAGTGGGATGGATCTGGAGAAAGTAGACAAGAACCGTATCGGTGTGGTCTACGGTGTAGGTATTGGTGGTATCAAGACTTTCGAGGAAGAGGTTGGTTATTATGCTCAGCATCAGGCTGACGGCCCGAAGTTCAATCCTTTCTTCATCCCGAAGATGATTGCCGACATCGCTGCTGGACAGATTTCCATCATGTATGGCTTCCACGGCCCCAACTATATCACCGCTTCTGCTTGTGCTTCTTCATCGAATGCACTGGCTGACGCCTTCAATCTGATTCGCTTAGGTAAGGCAAATGCCATCGTTGCCGGTGGTGCTGAGGCTGCCATCTGTGCCTGTGGCGTGGGCGGCTTCAATGCTATGCACGCACTCTCTACCCGCAACGATGAGCCAGAGAAGGCCAGCCGTCCGTTCAGTGCCAGTCGCGATGGTTTCATCATGGCTGAGGGTTCGGGCTGTCTCATTCTGGAGGAGTTGGAGCATGCCAAGGCTCGTGGTGCGAAGATTTATGCCGAGATGGTTGGTGCCGGCATGAGTGCCGATGCCCATCATATCACGGCTTCCCATCCGGAGGGCTTAGGTGCCAAACTCGTGATGCAGAATGCCCTTGAGGATGCTGGTATGCAGCCCGATGAGATTGACTACATCAATGTTCATGGTACCTCCACCCATGTGGGTGACATCTCTGAGGCCAAGGCCATCAAGGAGGTGTTTGGCGATGCTGCCTTCAAACTGAATATCTCATCTACGAAGTCGATGACGGGTCACCTGCTGGGTGCTGCCGGAGCCGTAGAGGCAATGGCTACCGTCCTCGCAGTGAAGAACGACATCATTCCTCCCACCATCAACCACGAGGAGGGCGATGAGGATCCCGAGATCGACTACAACCTGAACTTCACATTCAACAAGGCCCAGAAGCGTGAGGTGCGTGCCGGACTTAGCAACACCTTCGGTTTCGGTGGCCACAATGCTTGTGTGGTATTCAAGAAGTATGTGGATTAATAATATCATTGACAGAATAAGGCTCCCTTTCCGCAAGGAAAAGGAGCTTTTTTCGGCTCTCTACGAGATACTGGGCTTCTATCCCCACAACATCGAGTACTACCGTCAGGCTCTGATGCATAAGAGTATCGGCAGGCGCAACGACAAGGGCAAGCCGCTGAATAATGAGCGACTGGAGTTTCTTGGGGACGCCATCCTCGATGCGGCAGTTGGTCATATCGTCTATCGCCATTATGAGGGCAAGCGCGAGGGCTTCCTGACGAATACCCGTTCGAAACTTGTTTCCCGTGAGACATTGGGTAAACTCGCCAACGAGATGGGCCTTTCGCAACTCATCCTCTCCGCAGGCCATAGCAATTCTCACAACAGTTACGTGGGCGGCAATGCTTTTGAGGCATTGGTGGGAGCCATCTATCTGGATCGAGGCTATGATGCCTGTATGTGGTTCTGGGAGAACCGGGTGCTGGGCAAATACATCAATCTTGACAAGGTGGCCTTCAAGGAGGTCAACTTCAAGTCGAAACTCTTGGAGTGGAGCCAGAAGAATAAGGTTCACATGGAGTACCGGATGCTGAAGCAGAAGAAGGATGATAATGGTAGTCCGATATTCAGTTTTATTGTACTGCTCGAAGGCATAGAGGGCGAGAAGGGTTCTGGCTATTCGAAAAAGGAGGCGCAGCAGCAGGCTTCAAAGGATACGTTACAGAAACTGAAGCGCGAGCCGCAGTTTGTGGATACAATTTTCACCGCTAAATCAGAGCGGACGAAGATGGAGGAGGAGCCTACGATGCTGGTGCCAGACCCCGAGAAGGAGCAGCAGGACTTTATCATTTCAGAAGTTAGTGGTGAGAGGTCAGAAATAAGAGAAATCATTAAGCCCGAAAGGGAGTCTGAAGAAAATTCTTCCACCTCTGAAGAGGAATTTGATCTTTCTGATATCACCCACAGGGAAAAATCCCGTGAGGATATCATTGCCGAAGCAGAGGCTGCTGCCTTCGCTGAGGCATAAACAAAATCGAGGTCGCAAATCTGCGACCTCGATTTTGTTTATGCTCCAGTAAATTTTCCTACGAAGAGGATAACGCCTGAGGAGGCTTCGCGAATCACGTAGACAAAAGGACGATTGGCGTGGAAGGTAGCCTTCGGATATTCTCTGGGTTGAGGAGTGAAAGCGGTGGTATAAGCCATCTCAGCCACCGTTACAGCAGCAGCCTCCGAGCCTTCCTCGTTTACCTTGATCTTGGCCTTCTGGCGCATCTTAGAGATATAGACATTTCCACTTTCACACATATTGGGGATTTCTGCAAAGTTACTGTCAAAAGCCAGATGGATGCCCATTTTCTGCAGGAGTCCGATAAGATAGCCGTCTATCTGGTCCGTATCTGAAAAAGTCTCATAGCGTGGCAACTTCAGATCTACCTCATAAGGGCTGAAAGTAACTGCGCTCATCGTGGCGATTCCGTCCTCTATTTCACAGTAGGCTCCTTCTATACCGTTTATGCCGAATGCCGCCAGATGGTTGATAATATCATCTGTGGTCTTTCCTTCTTCGGGCAGCAGTACCGTCATGTTCCACATACCATTGCCATAGGGTATGTTGACAGCAGAGAAGATAGTGTTCTTCACATAGTTGATGAGCACGTTCTGGTGCATCAGTGGCAACTTGGTGCTACCGTTATCTGTGGTGAAGGTCTCTTCCTTCGTGTTCTTCTGGTCGAACTTCGAGGCCCAGTCTGCCTTGAAATAGATGGCATTGAGCAGATACGAAACAGCACTAGGGTTGACTTCATCCAAGATAGTAGGAATCATGTCCTTTGTCTTCTCTTTGCACCAGCCGTTGATGTGCCCGAGAGTCTCTGGTGCCTCGAAGTCGAGGTCTTCGGCTTTGGCATCATAGTAGTTCAGCATAACCTGCTGATACTGTGCCTTCAGCGTGGCTTTGTTCTTGTTGACGAAGATGGCGTTGGCGATATTCAGCGTCACATCCTCATCCACTTCCGGCAGATTGTCGATGAGGTTCTTGCAGTAATCGTTCACAGCCTGAATGCCTCCCTCGTGAAAGCCTAAGGTCTGCTCCAACTCCTGCTCCGTCTGACCTGTGGCCGCATCGTTTACCATTCCTAAGACGTAAGTGATGCTCAGTGGCGAGTAGATGAAACTCTTGCCGCTCTGGTCTGTTTCGTTCACCGTCTTCAGGAAGTTCAGCGTAAATTGGTTGTTGTCGTTGACAAAAACCGTCTGTGCCTTTGTCAACTGAATCGGCTTCGCCTCCGACAGCATGTTCACCACTTGTTTGGTCTCTCCCAAATCTCCCAATTCTTCCACACCGTCTGATGAGGAGGAACACGACAGCATCAGGCTGCTCAGCGCCATCACTTCCATTACTGAAAAAAGAATCTTCTTCATACCTGTTTCAATTAATGTTTTCGCTATTATAATGCAGAAAAGAGGAAAATCTTGTATGGAAAAGCGTTAAAGAATCATAAATAAAAGAGAATCCATACAAGATTTCCTTAATTTTGGAATTATAAAGGTAGAAGACAAGGAAAAAGAATGGTCAGTCAACTCGTTGAGCGCATACGGCAGAAAGACCAGAGGGCGATGAGCCAGTTCTATCAGATGTACGTCGAGGAACTTTCATCGGTCTGCTACCGCTATGTGCCTTCGAGAAGCGATGCGAAGGATGTGCTGCAGAATAGTTTCGTGAAGATCTTCACAATGCTTCCGACCATTGACTATGTGGGTGAGGAAGCCCTCAAGGCCTGGATGAAACGAGTCGTGGCGAATGAGGCGCTTGGTTTTCTGAGAAAACAGAAGAAACTGCTCTTTGTGGTGCATACGGCAGCAGAAGCGGATCAGATAGACGACACAGAGCCGCAGTCGGAACAGATCTCACCAGAAGAACTGCACCAGATGATCAGCGAACTGCCTGATGGCTATCGAACGGTGATAAACCTGTACGTCTTTGAGGACTATACGCACAAACAGATCGCAGAACTGCTGGGTATCAGTGAGAGCACATCAGCCTCACAACTCTATTTCGCGAAACGGCTGTTGGCCAAGAAAATTGAAAAGATGAAGTGATGAAAGAGAACTGGATAAACGGAATGAAACGCAAGTTGGAGGGTCATAAGATGGAACCGCCAACAGGACTGTGGGAGGACATCAGTCGACAGATGGGTCTCTCGCCAGAGCCAGTCCGTCAGCCAGCCACCATGAAGTGTTGGTATTGGGCTGCGGCAGCAGGGATTCTGGCGCTTGTCGGATTCTTTGCAGTCTATCATGATGACAACCCTGATAGTAGTGAGCCGCAGTTGCAGACAGAAGCAGTGGTTGTCTCTCAGCCGACAGAGCAGACCAAATACTCAGAGTCATTTTCAGAGTCTTCTTCCCAACCAGTTTCGGAGCCAACGCTTCCCATCAAACAGGTATTACAGCCAACAACACCTCTCTTGGCACAAGTTCCCAATCATGATAAGGTAGCAAAACAAGAAGATAAAGCCGTCATAGAATGGGATGAGCCATCATCAGAAAGTCGTCAGACTGAAGACTCGTCATCCGAGATATCAGACCCTTCATCCGAGACAGTAACCTTGTCATCCGAGACAGCAGAAGTCCAACAGGTATCTGATAAGCCTCAGCATATCTCTGCTTGGCCTGAAGAGATGCTTTCCTCAGAGAAGACTCCTATCTCAATGGTCAATTCTCAATTAAAGAGGTGGTCTGTTGGGGTGAACGCCTCTGGTGGACTTCTTGCTGCCAACAATACCGTGCGGACTGGTCGTGTTTATCAGTCGAGTATAGGAGCTTCTTACACTTCTACTGCTTCCATTCATCCTTATAGTCAACAGATTTTTTCGTCCTATACTACCACGGATTTTGTCTCGAAGCACCACCTCCCTGTGCGCTTTGGACTGGGTGTACAGTATCAGTTGAACAACCATCTGGCTCTGCTCAGTGGTATCAACTATACCCGTCTCTCTACAGAGTTCAGCATCCCGCTTTATCCCAACATCCACTACGATCAGAAACTGCATTATCTCGGCATTCCTGTTTGTCTCGCATGGCAATTCTGGTCTACGAGTCATTTCCGTTTCTATCTCTCTGGTGGTGCGATGGCGGAGAAATGCGTGAATGCCGACCTGGAGGCAGGCGACATCAGCAAGAAACCTTGGCAGTGGTCCGTCAATGCGGCAGCAGGTGCCGAATACACCTTCATCCGTCAACTGGGCGTTTATCTCGAGCCCTCCCTCGGCTATTACTTCGACGACGGTACTTCACTGGAGCACTATTACAAGGAACATCCTCTGGCGCCCTCCATCGAGTTCGGTCTGCGCCTGCACTTCAACGACAAGAAATAATATCATCTTTTCTTGGATGATTGGATATTTATTTGTACTTTTGCATCGTCTAACAATTAAATGTATGATGATGAAAACATTCAGAATGTCACTCTTGGCAGTGATGCTCACCTTAGGCGGAACCTTTGCATGGGCGAAAGTCGACAAGGCAATTAACATCAAGGTGGGCAACAAGACCCGCAAGTATCGTCTGTACGTTCCTAACGACGTCAAGGAAAACACAGCAATCGTCTTCTGTCTGCACGGTACAGGAGGCTCGTCCGACAACAAGCAGCCTGCTTTCGACGCCATCGCCAATTCGGAGGGTATCATCGTGGTCTACGGACATGGTGAGAATGTTAAGTTCCCCTATTTCGGCAATATGGAACTGCCCGGCTGGAACTCTACCGGTGAGTATAGTGGCGACATCGATTATATCAAGGCCATCATCGAGGATGTGGCCTCCAATTACAGCATCGACCGCAAGCGTATCTACTGCTGTGGCTTCTCCAATGGTGGCATGATGACCTATACCGTCGCCAACCTCTTGGGTGATGTGTTTGCGGCCTATGCCTCCATCAGCGGCTATCCCATTAACGAGTTCCACCTCCACCACACGGGTGCTCGTCCAGTACCTTTCCTCCATATTCATGGTACTAATGATGACCTCGTGAAGTCGGCATACGTCTCAAAGATCATCGACAACATTGTGGCTCGTAATGGCTGTAACCCCGTGCCAGAGGAGACGAAGAAGTCGGGTAAGTTTACGAAGAAGGTCTACGCAGCAGGCGAGGGTGGCTTCCCCATCGTGTTCTACTCCATCAACGGCATGGGTCATTCTCCTGAGACCAACGCCACCGAGGAGGGCAACGCCAGCAAGACCATGTGGAACTTCATGAAGGAGTATACCCTTGACTCACCTTGTGACCCCACCTTGAAGTGGCGCCCTAATATCGAAGTGGAAGGCTGGGAACCCAACAAGCACGGTTGGACGCTTAACAACGGCACAACTATCTGTTCCTTTGGTAAGGACCAGAACACAAACTCCAACGCCAATGTCTATCCCTCGTTGCAGTTCATCGCTGGCGACTACCGTCTCACCTTCAACGCCATAGGCGAGGCTGGCAAGCAGGTCACCGTCACTCTTAAGCGTCTGGCAGGTAAGAAGGATGTGGTATTTGAAAAGACCGTCGAGGTTGGGGAGAACCGTACCATCGACTTTAACATCCCCGACGAGTGGGCAGAGTTCAATATCACCTTCTCAAAGGCTGATGAAGCCGACGATATTCAGATAACCGGTATTGAGATCCATTCCATCGGTTCGACTCCAGATGGCATTAGTATCATTCGCAGCGATGCATCATCCCGTGCCAAGGGCATCTATAATCTCAACGGTATCCGTACAGATCGTCCTACCCCTGGCATCAATATCATTGACGGGAAAAAGTTTTTGGTGAAGTGAGTTTTGTTAAAATCACCGAACAGTCCTCGCGCTATAATCATCTCGAAAAGATGTCTGTAGCCGAACTCTTACAGCACATCAATGATGAGGATGCGTTGGTTGCGGAGGCTGTGCATAAAGCCATTCCACAGATAGAGTCGCTGGTAGAAGCCATCGAACCGAGGATGAAACAGGGTGGCAGACTCTTCTATGTCGGTGCAGGTACCAGTGGGAGGCTGGGTGTGTTGGATGCCAGCGAATTGCCACCCACTTTCGGTGCGCCTGACACTTGGGTCATCGGTATTATCGCTGGTGGAGAACGTGCTTTACGTCATGCTGTTGAGAAAGCGGAGGACATTACTGAGAAGGGCTGGGAGGATTTACAGATTTATCATCCCACGACGGATGACACCGTGATCGGTATTGCTGCCTCAGGCACAACGCCATACGTGATTGGGGCTGTCCGTGAGGCAAGGAAGCATGGGTTGCTGACGGGCTGTATCACTAGTAATCCGCATTCTCCGTTGACTGAGGCTGCAGAGTTTCCTATAGAAACTATCGTCGGCCCTGAGTTTGTGACAGGTTCCAGTCGGATGAAGAGTGGAACGGCGCAAAAGATGGTGCTCAATATGATTTCTACCACCCTGATGATTCGTATGGGTCGTGTTAAAGGTAATCGTATGGTGAAGATGCAGTTGACAAATGCCAAGCTTGTGGATCGTGGTACACGGATGCTGCAGGATTCCCTCGGACTGAGTTACGAGGAGGCTCAACAGCGTCTGCTCGATGCCGGTAGCGTGGACAAAGTCCTCAGTGAGGAAAAGTAACATAAATACCGTCATCCGTACATGATCCGATAGGCATCTATGAGTATCCTCGTCATCGTGTTTTTCTATTTTGCTGTACTTTTCGGCATCAGCCGACTGACCAGCAGGCAGGCCGACAACAATATGTTTTACCGTGCCAACCGCAAGGCGCCGTGGTATATGGTGGCTTTTGGGATGGTTGGAGCATCGATCTCGGGTGTGACATTTGTGTCAGTACCAGGAATGGTGCTGACATCACAGATGACCTATCTGCAGATGTGCCTGGGATTCATTGTGGGTTATCTTGTGATTGCCTTCGTGCTATTACCGCTATATTATCGTCTGAACCTCACGAGTATCTACACCTACTTAGGCCAGCGTTTGGGAGAACGATCTTATCTGACGGGAGCCAGTTTCTTCCTATTGTCGAAGATGACGGGGGCGGCAGTCAGGTTCTATGTGGTCTGCATCATCCTACAACAGTTTGTGTTCGACCCAGCGGGTATCCCGTTTGTCATCAATGTGGTGTTGATGGTACTGCTGATTTGGCTCTACACACGACGTGGAGGCATCGGCACACTGGTTTTTACAGATACTTTCCAGACACTCTGTCTGTTTTCGGCCCTGATTCTGATCATCCTATCGGTAGTCTCTCATCTGAACCTCACCCTTGGTGAGGCAATCAAGACGGTGGCAGCCTCGCCGATGAGTCGTATCTTTGTGTTTGATGACTGGTTGTCACCCCAGCATTTTTGGAAACAGTTCCTAAGTGGTGTCTTTGTGGCTATCGTGATGACGGGACTGGATCAGGACATGATGCAGAAAAATCTCACTTGCAAGACGTTGCGCGATGCGCAGAAGGATATGTGTTCGTATGGGGTGGCTTTTGTACCGGCGAATCTGTTGTTTCTCTTTCTTGGCGTGCTGTTGACGATGGTACTCGGAACTGGTCTCAAAGGTGACGAGATGTTACCTTCCTACATCCAAGGCGCAACATCCTCCCACCTCTTACCTCTCACCACTTACCTCTTTATCATTGGTATTGTGGCGGCATCGTTCTCGAGTGCCGACTCTGCCCTCACCTCACTCACCACCTGTTTTTGCGTGGATATCCGGAGACAACCAGGAAACGAAATACTCCGTAAGAGGACCCACATCGCTATGTGTCTCTTCTTCGTGCTCTTTATCTTGCTCTTCCGTCAGATTAACTCCACCTCACTGATAGATGCCATCTATATCCTGGCCAGTTACACCTACGGGCCGCTGTTGGGACTGTTTGTCTTTGGGCTTTTCACAAAGAAACAGCCCAAAGACCGTATCGTGCCATATATCTGTATTGCCTCGCCCTTACTCTGCTATGGATTCGATGTGATGGCGCAGCAACTTTGGGGCTATCGCTTCGGGTATGAGTTGCTGATGCTGAATGGCCTGCTGACATTCTTTGGTTTGTTTTTGACAAGCAAAAATCAAAAAAATCTGTGCCAATCTGTGTAATCTGTGGCTTTTTTATTAATTTTGCACCCAAAAATCAGACAATATGAATATTGAAGCATTGATTAGCAAGGCAGCAGGCGATGCCGTAAAGGCACTCTATGGCATGGATGCCACAGAGAAGATGTTGCAGTTGCAGAAGACGAGAAGTGAGTTTGAAGGCAACCTGACATTGGTGGTGTTCCCCTTTGTGAAGGCTGCAAAAAAGTCGCCTGAGCAGACAGCCCAGGAGATAGGCGAATACTTAGTAAAGAATTGCTCTGCCATCGAGAAATTCAACGTGGTGAAAGGCTTTCTAAACCTGAGCATCGGCGATGGTGCGTGGGTGGAATTGCTCAGTGCCATCGATGCAGATGAGCACTTCGGCATGAAGCAGGCCACAGACGACTCGCCTCTCGTGATGATTGAATATTCATCGCCCAACACCAACAAACCCCTGCACCTCGGACATGTGCGCAACAACCTCTTAGGCTGGTCACTCGCTCAGATTATGGAAGCCAACGGCAACAAGGTGGTGAAGACCAATATCGTGAATGATCGTGGTATCCATATCTGTAAGTCGATGCTGGCATGGCTGAAATGGGGCAACGGTGAAACACCTGAGTCGAGCGGCAAGAAAGGCGACCACCTCATTGGCGACTACTATGTGGCTTTCGATAAGCATTATCGCGAGGAAATCAAGGACCTCGTGGCTCAGGGTATGGATGAGGAGAAGGCCAAGCAGGAAGCGCCCCTCATCAGGGAAGCCCACGAGATGCTGGTAAAATGGGAGCAGAACGATCCTGAGGTACGTGCCTTATGGGAAAAAATGAACAACTGGGTGTATGCCGGCTTCGACGAGACCTACAAGAAGATGGGCGTCTCGTTCGATAAGATCTACTATGAGTCGCAGACCTATCTGAAAGGTAAGGCGAAGGTGGAAGAAGGACTCGCAAAGGGTCTCTTCGAACGTCATGAAGACAACTCGGTTTGGGCAGACCTCACCAACGAGGGACTGGACCAAAAACTGCTGTTGCGCTCTGATGGCACCAGCGTGTATATGACCCAAGACATTGGTACTGCTGAAATGCGTTTCCAGGATTACCCCATCGACAAGATGATCTACGTGGTGGGCAATGAGCAGAACTACCACTTCCAGGTGCTCTCGATTCTGTTGGATCGTCTAGGCTTTAAGTGGGGTAAGGAACTGGTGCATTTCTCTTACGGTATGGTGGAACTGCCAAACGGTAAGATGAAGAGTCGTGAGGGAACGGTAGTAGATGCAGACGACCTGATGGAACTGATGGTGGAAGATGCCTATAAAACCTCGATGGAACTTGGGAAATTCGACGATATGACAGAAGAGGAACGTCGTGAGATCGCCCGTATCGTGGGTATGGGTGCCTTGAAGTACTTCATCCTGAAAGTCGATGCCCGCAAGAATATGCTCTTCAATCCCGAAGAAAGCATCGATTTCAACGGTAATACCGGCCCATTTATCCAATACACCTATGCCCGTATCCGCAGTATTCTCCGCAAGGCAGAGGGCACACAGGCTCTTCCAAAGTATTCCATCACACTCAATGAAAAGGAGGTGGAACTGATTCAGAAGATGAATGAGTTTGGCGCTGCCGTAGAACAGGCCGGTAAGGACTACTCACCCTCAGGCATCGCCAACTACTGTTACGAACTGACAAAGGTATTCAATCAGTTCTATCACGACTACTCGATCCTCAATGAGTCCGATGAGCAGAAGAAACTCTTCCGTCTGGTGTTGGCGAAAAATGTCGCCAAAATCATCAAGAACGCTATGGGGCTCCTTGGCATTGAGGTTCCAGAGAGGATGTAATTATGCAGAACCCGCCAGATTATCGCCATGATACGGTGCTGCCCCTGCCGATGGAGGTAAGGGCGGATGCCTGGGCAGTGGATGCAGCCTGTTCTGGAAATCCCGGGCCGATGGAGTATCAGGCCATCGATCTGGCGACAGGTTATCGGGTCTTTCATTTCGGGCCAATTCATGGGACTAATAATATCGGTGAGTTTCTCGCTATTGTGCATGCCTTGGCGCTCTGCTGGAACCAAGGCCTCCACAACAAGACCATCTACTCAGACTCCTATAACGCCATCCTCTGGGTACAGAAGCGTAAGTGCAAGACAAAATTGGAGCGCACCCCTCAGACAGAACAACTCTATCAGATTATCGTCCGAGCAGAAAACTGGCTTAATACCCACAATTTCCGTAATCCCATTATCAAATGGGAAACCTCGAAATGGGGTGAGGTGCCTGCCGACTTCGGCAGGAAATAGGGCTAGGCCTTTCGATAAAGGATAATCTGATTATCGCCATAAGATTTACTCTCGACGACAGCGGCATTCGCAGGAATCTGCGGGGCTCGGGTGCCACCAGAGACTGTCATCGAGGTGTTGGTCTCCACACGGATCTCATCCCAGAGGTTCTGCACCAGGAAGGAACGGAGTGTCTGGGCACCACCCTCCACAATCAGCGACTGGATATTATGGGCATGCAGGCTCTCTAAATTCAACGGATGAGCCCTATCAATCACCAACCGCTTCGGATTCGGGCCATTCCACTCCCGGACAGTCAGTTGCGGATGGTCTCTTTCTTCTGTGACTCGTCCCACGAGGATGGCATCCTCCTCAGCACGGAGTTTATGGGAGAGAATCTTCGTAAAAGCACTGGATATCTGTGTCGGATGATGATTGTCGTCAATAAAACCGTTGGCTGTCTGGGCCCACTTCAAGATGATATAGGGCCGTTTTTCCCGATGAAATGTGAAAAAACGATGATTGAGAGCCTTGCATTTCTCTTCAAGAACACCCACCTCAACATCGATACCTGCCTCACGGAGTTTTCGGATGCCTCGTCCCTGCACTTCTGCGAATTCATCGATACAACCGACTACCACACGACGCACCCCTTTCTTGATAATCAGGTCGGCACAGGGAGGCGTCTTGCCGTAATGCGAACAAGGCTCCAACGAGACATAGATCGTAGACTCTGACAGCAGAGCCTCATCTTCACGTCGAACAGAGGCAAAGGCATTCACCTCGGCATGACCCTCGCCACAACGCACATGATATCCCTCACCGATAATCCGTCCGTCTGCACTTACAATCACTGCCCCCACCATCGGGTTGGGCTTGGCATTCTGCTGACCATTCTTAGCCAACTGGATGCACCGTCGCATATACTTCTCATCGTCAGTCATCGCAATATCCTTTTATCTGGGACAAAAGTACATAGAATCTGTGAGAAAACAAAACTTTTGGGTAAAAAAATCCCCGATGCCGTCAAGCATCGGGGATAAATTTCTGGTTATAATTAGTTTTACTCTTCGTCAAGTTGATAGAACCAATCCATGTTAGGAACACCGACCTTCTCTTTCTGCCAATGTTTCTTTGTGCTGATGGCAATCATTCTGGGAGTAGCACCCTTCATGGGGAATTTGATATAGGTAACAGCATCGTTCTGTACACCATCACCCCAAACAGCAAGAGAGACATTGTTTGCGTTGTCATCCCAACCTTCAACAGTAAATGTTGCTATTGGTTCAACGAAATCTATAGTAGTATTATTGTAACCTGTGTTATACATCGTCTTGACGTCAAATTTAGGAGTTTCGCTTGTACTCTTTCTCCAATAAAGTGTGTTGTTAACATAAATAGCAAGATCAAGTGTACCACCAAGAGCGCGTAAATAACAAGTCTGAACACCATCACTGGTTTCAACAATATCGAAAACTACATCGTTAAAGTCGATGTCGCCATTACCACCAAGATCTTCTGCCATATAGCGCTTTTCAACAATCTTTTCGATAGGTTTCTTTTCTGCTTCAACCCAAAGAATCATATCTGCAACATCAGACTCGTCTCTGTTACAATTGAAAGCCCAGAATGTATAGTCCTTACCATCAATATTTACTGTAACTTCTTTGAACGTAATTAGTTCATACTCAGAAGCCTTAATTTTCTTGTTAGGAGTAGTTCCATCAGCCTTTTGAGAGATGACAAACCATGAGGTTCCTTGAGGAAGTTGGGTAAAATCAAGATAACGGGTGTGATCCATATAAAGAGTTCCTTTACTCCAATCATCTTTATTTGGGTTACCCTGTGCCAACCAATAGTTCTTTCCAGAAGGAAGATGGATACCAAAGCGCTGATAAGATTTAGAAGCGCCATCTTGGCTGACAGCAAATACTCTATAGTACACATTTTTATACTGACTGGGATTCCAATCCGTATATTCAGCTGATTCTATTGCTGATTTAATAGCATCCAAATTATTGTTATAAAGATTATCAAATGTGTTCTGATTCAATACTCCTTTGCTTGGATCTGAATACTTCCACTTCCAAATCCATAAGTAATTTGAAGTAGACTGTCCACTTGTGTTAAACCCTAATTCCTCAATCTTGGCAGCTTCTTCACCTGCACGTGTACGGGCAATTGATTTTGTGAAATCCCACTCTTGATTGGGAGAAACTTGACCAAACTGCTTAATGAACGTTTGCTCATATGACAGTTCCTTCTGTTTGTTAGCAATACTCGGATCATACTCCAAATCATGAGAACAACTAACAAAAGCAACACATACGCATAGTGCTGCCATTCCTTTCAACATCGTTTTTTTCATAAAACTATAAATACTATTTAAAATTTTGTTTGGTTGATTAATGAGAGAGAACGCAGGTCTGACTCACTCAGATGATACGACCTCCCGATTTCGGCGTGCAAAATTACAAAAAAATGCTCTAATTCCTCCTTGTTCGTTTTCTGTTTTTAGATTTTTTAACCTGATAGTCTAGAGACTTTTTGCCCATTTTATCGTACCTTTGTTGCGGAAAACAGATGGAAATACATCCGATAGCCTATTTCCGCTCACCGATGACGTCGAAATTCGGCATTCCGAGGCAGAGTGGACTCGTCAGCGAACTGACGGGTAGCATTGTCTTTGAACCTGATTTCCGAAGGATGGAGGCCATACGTGGACTGGAGGACTTTGACTATCTGTGGCTTATCTGGGAGTTCTCAGCCAATGCCCCCTCTGAAAGTCTGACGGTGCGTCCTCCTCGTCTGGGAGGCAACAAACGGATGGGGGTCTTTGCCACTCGTTCGCCTTTCCGTCCCAATAATCTTGGACTTTCCTGTGTCAGAATCGACAGGATTGAGGAGGATAAGAAACTGGGGCCGGTTATCTATGTGAAAGGTGCAGACTTGATGGATGGTACCCCTATTTATGACATTAAGCCCTACGTTACTTATGCAGACTGTCATCCGGATGCTCGTAGCGGTTTTGTGGATGAGTCAGACTGGCAGGAGTTGGAGGTGGTAATTCCAGAGACAGTTTCTAGGCTGTTTTCTGCCGATGAGATGGTTTCCTTGAAAAAGATTCTTGCTCTCGATCCCCGTCCCCATTATCAGGAAGACCCGGAGCGTATCTACGGAATGCCTTATGGTGGCCATGATGTCCGTTTCAGGGTGAATGGGAAAGTACTGACGGTTGTAGAATGTATATGACGATGGATTACGAAACACTCTGGCACAGACTGACACCGCTCTATGAGACCAACGAGGCGAAAGCCATCATCCGCTGGGTGCTTGATGTGCGTTTCGGTCTGTCGATGGCTGATATCCTTTGTGGCAAAGTGAATGAACTATCTGCCGATGACCAGAAGGAACTGGAAACCATCTTACAAAGACTCGAAAGCGGTGAGCCTATACAATATATAATAGGTATAGCCGATTTCTGTGGACGACAGTTCCGTGTGGCTCCTGGGGTACTCATTCCCCGACCTGAAACTGAGGAACTCTGCCGGATGATAGTGGAAAGTGGAAAGTGGCGCTCGGCCAAAGGCCGCTTGCTACCGAAGGGACGCAAGAAAGAGGAAAGAGAATACTCCATACTCGACATCGGAACAGGCAGCGGATGCATCGCCATTACGCTGGCATTGGAGATGCCTGAGGCAAAAGTGACAGCGTGGGATATCTCCGACGAGGCATTAGGCATCGCCCAAGAGAATGCCCAAGTCCTTGGTGCCGAAATTATCTTCGAGCATCAGGACATCTTGAACAATTCTCTCATCTCTCACCCCTTACCCCTCACCCCGCAATATGACCTCATCGTGAGCAATCCGCCCTATATCCAACCCAAAGAAAGCGATGGAATGGCAAAAAATGTACTCGACTATGAGCCTCACCAAGCCCTTTTTACACCAGATGACCAGCCCATCATCTTCTATCAGCGCATCGGAGACTTTGCCTGGCAGCATCTCAAGACAGGGGGAGCACTCTATTTCGAACTCAACCCGTTGACAGCCCACGAGGTCAGCGATTACCTGCACCAACTCGGATTCTCAGAGATTGAGATCCGTCAGGATCAGTTTGGCAAACAACGATTCCTTAAAGCCACTAAGATATGAAAAAAGAAACCACAGAACAAGAGGCCTACCTGCAATTAGCAGCCCTCTGTGCCCAGGCAGAGCATTGCCAACAGGAGATGCGTGACAAGATGAAGCGCTGGGAAATGGCTCCTGAAGTCCAGGAACGAGTCATTGCCCGTCTGATCAAAGAACGCTATATCGACGACGAACGCTATGCCCGAGCCTTTGTGAAAGACAAGATACGCTACAACAAATGGGGTCGCCGGAAGGTACAGCAAGGACTCTGGATGAAACACATTGATGACGACATCCAGCAACGTGTACTTAGCGAGGTGGATGATGCAGAATACCTTGCAGTCCTAAAACCCCTATTGAAACAAAAGACGAAGAGCATCAAGGCGGAAAACAACTATGAACTCACTCGGAAACTCGTCCGCTTTGCCTTAGGACGGGGCTTCACCTACGATATCATCCGCCAATGCCTCGACATGGATGATGAAATGATTCCTGACGATGAAACCGATTAGTTTCTGGAGTAGCCTACTCGACCTTATCTCACCTCGGACTTGCGTGGTCTGTGGGCAACGGCTCTCTGTCTCTGAGGAAACCATCTGTAGCAAATGCAACCTCCATCTGCCTCGTACAGGTTTCCAACAGGATCCCTATGAGAACATCATGGCTAAGATTTTCTGGGGTCAGGTTCCCATAGAACGTGCAACAGCGCTCTTCTACTATGAACCCCATGCTGAGACAGCCAACATCCTCTACGAAATGAAATACAAGAACCACCCGGAGATTGGTGAGGTGATGGGACGCCTGATGGCCCGTGAACTGCAAATGAGCAATTTCTTTGAGGGTATCGATGGCATCATACCCGTTCCCCTCGCCAAAAAGCGCCAGCGCCAGCGAGGCTATAATCAGAGCCACGAACTGGCCAAGGGCATCAGTGAGATCACGGGCCTCCCTATATATAATAAGGTGGTGAGACGAACCGTCTTCGAAGGCAGCCAGACTAGCCTGGGGCGTTGGGAGAGAAACGAAAACGTGGAACAAGTCTTTGAACTGAAGGATGCCCCCACCGTTCAAGGTAAGCACTTACTCCTCGTCGATGATGTAGTCACCACAGGTGCCACCATCATTGCCTGTGCCAAAGAACTCTGTAAGGCTGGTGGTGTCCGTATCAGTGTCCTCTCCCTCGGCCTTGCCAAAAACTGATTAATTCTTGAGGACTTGTGTGTCAACAAAGCCATTCAGAGAATTTCAATCATCTAATAATCAAATAATTGTGTTTTCAAACTGTGTCAATTTCTCATAGCCTCTTGACAAGAGGTTTTTTGTTTTGTATCTTTGCGGCAGCAAACTTAAAAACAAAACGATTATGACAAGATTAAAATCTATTTGCAAGGTGTTGGTAAGTCTTTTTATTGTGCTTGCCTGTAATGAGCCAGAAGTGATGGCGCAAACTTTTACCATTCCATATCGTCCTGATTTCGTAGATGAAGACAGAGTGTATGATGTTGTGGATCAAATGCCTCAGTTTCCTGGTGGACATGAGAAACTAAAGGAGTTTATAGAGAAAAACAGGCGATACCCCAAATCTCTACAAGACCGAGGTATTCAGGGTCGGGTGGTCGTTACTTTTGTGGTGAAAAAGACAGGTAGGATTTCACATGCAAAGGTGGCCAGAGGTGTGGATCCTGCATTAGACAGAGAAGCACTTCGTGTTGTAAGGAAAATGCCCCAATGGATTCCAGGAAAAATGGGTGGGAAGAATGTCAATGTAAGATATACGATACCTGTTGATTTCAGACTTCATTAGTGCGGAGGATAGCAATATCTATCTTCTTGTTGAGCCTGCTCTTTGTGCTGCGAATGGCTTGTTCCGAGCAACAGAAAGAGTGGGCTTTTTGTTTGTCAGTCTTGCCAAAATACTCCATGATACAGAAGAACGTTTCCTTGGGAGTGAGGGCTGAGGAGGCTTTGCTGAGGGTATTGGCAAGGACGGAATCAACCATCGGGAGAGTGTTGAGCACAGCCTGTTCTTCTTGTTTGCCCATCTGACTGATGTTCTGGTCGTTGATGATGGCAAAAAGCACGTCGATACCCATCTTGGTTTCACCTATTTGTAACTGCTGGTGATTTCCATCTTCCACATCCACAGATGAGGTGGTTTCAGACAGACGCAGCAACTCATCCTTCAGTTCCTGTCTGACAGAGGTGATACGCTGTTGGTATAGTCGGCTGAGTGATTTGGTGCGAAGGAAATACCAGAAGCCGAGGCCTCCAAGCAAGAGCAGAAGCATCAGGATGGCAAGGATGTAAGACTGTTGCTGTCGATTCGCCTTCTGTTGTTCAACCTGCAACTGCACATCCATCACGTTCACATACACATCAGGGGAGATGCTCTGCATCAACAATTGTAATTCCTCTTGTTTGCCTTCCCGATAATAGATGTAACAAAGCAGGGTGAGGGCACCACACTCCAGCGTGGAGTCCTGACTCAGCATAAATGAACGGTAGGCGTAGGTCTCTGCCTTCGAAAGAGAGTCGCTGAACAACTCCTGATATGCCCACTGCTGATAGACGGCAGCACTATCCTCACCCTCTTCCGATATGGAAAGGGTGGATGCCTTTTCGTTTGTCTGGCAGGCTGTCATCAGACAGAGTGCGCTCAATAAAATGGTTGCAAGTCGCTTCATTTGGTTGCAAAGATACGAATAAGTGAGAAGAAAACCAAAATATATTTGAGTTTTCTCGAGTGTGAGTATCTTAGGCGAAGCCAAAGATACACAGAATTTCTGAAACCTCCAAATCAATCTTGTGTCAATAGTTGATGCGAATGAAAAATAATCAACTGATAGTCAGTTGCTTGTGCATACAAAATGTGTCAACATCCAAACCCCTATTGCAAGATGCCGGAATCTGTTGTATCTTTGCAGTGACGTACTTATCAATCAGTAGTGTTAATCCGATAAGTTTGAATCTAACAAATGGAGCCGCCAAGTGGTGCGAGGGCAGTTGCAGACACTTGACGACTCTTTTTTTAACGTGATAAAATGGTTTTAGATAGTGGCGCCAGCACCGTTGCGAGGATCCTTCAGAACAGATTCCACCATACTGGAATCGAAGGCCTTATAGTTATAAGAAGGCACGAACTGCCCCCATTCACCCTGTGACAACTCCACGTCGTCTATTCCCAGACAATCCACAACCTTAATGTTGAAATCCTTATCGCCACGCCAGTCTTTCAAAGCGTTCTGCTTTGCCTTTTCTGACGTGAAGGCACATTTCTCCACATAGATATTGGAATAGACGCCATAACCTATGCAATAATTATAGTCATTACCGTCATAAAGGCAGTTGACCACATGTACTTTTCCAAAGCGGACACGCGGACAGCGCTCCACACATCCCTCTCCCCACCAGCAGCAGATAAATGTACAGTTGAGGTGTCCTTCATCTAAGTCGGCTGTGTTGTTGCTGTTGCCTATCAGGTTGCAGTTACGGTGGTCACTACTTCCGCCACTGCCTCCCTCCAATGGTTCAATGAGGTAATGGAATCGCGTCCAACTGACGCAGATACTGTCAGAGCCTTCCACGATGTCGAAATTGCCGTCGATGCCATCCTGTATGTCACAATGGTCCACCCACACGTTCTTTGCGCCAACCAGGCTGATATTATCGCTGTAGTTGGCATCTATATCATAGGCTCCTGGGCCGCACAGGGTCAGGTTGCGGATAATGACATTCCTACTGCCATTCAGCAGGAAGATACCGGCATTCTCATTGCGGTTGAGGTTACTGATGGTGGCTCCTGAGAGACCGAGAATCGTCTTGTTGGAACCTACGGAAAGCATCTTGTCGATAGAGATGTGGCCCTGCACATACACGGTTGCGGGATCGGTGCCACTCACTGCTGCTGCCAGTTGATCGGCGGTGGTTACCAAGATGGTGTTCTGGCCGTTGCCACCAGTTGTGTTTTCTCCGAAGCCTATTGGCTTGAGACTGTCGTAGGTCGATGGGAGGGCGGGATCCTCTGCCGGATTATCGTCATTAGAGCAGGAAGAGAGTGAAAAAGACACAGCAAGCAGGATGCCTACAAGTAATAGATTGTAGTGTTGATGATTGTGGTTAATAAACATACGCATAACATTTAAATTAGTAATTAATGACAAAGGTACAAAAAAAAGTGGATTGAAAAAAGAAAAGTGATTAAAAAAATGTGAATACTCAGATAATTTGCTTATCTTTGCACCCAAATATATAATAAGGTATGAATATCAAGAATCAATTAGCCCGGAAACTGATGGATATCAAGGCCATCAAGTTACAGCCCAACGACCCGTTTACCTGGGCCTCAGGCTGGAAGTCACCCATCTATACAGACAACCGCAAGACGCTGTCGTTCCTTGATGTGCGTTCGTTTGTAAAACTCGAACTCTGTCACGCCATTCAGGAGAATTTCCCTGAGGCAGAGGCAGTGGCAGGAGTCGCCACCGGAGCCATCGCACAGGGTGCGTTGGTGGCAGACCAGTTGGGTCTGCCCTTCTCGTATGTCCGTCCGAAGCCGAAAGATCACGGTATGGGCAACCAGATAGAGGGTGAGATCAAGAAAGGCGCGAAGGTCGTGGTGGTAGAAGATTTGATCTCTACTGGCGGTTCGTCGCTGAAGGCCGTGGCAGCCCTGCGGGAATACGGCGTAGAGGTAGTAGGCATGGTAGCCTCGTTCACCTATGGTTTCCCTGTGGCAGAGCAGGCTTTCGAGGAGGCAGGAGTGAAACTCATTACCCTCACCGACTATGAGCATGTGGTGGAGGAAGCCGCCAAGACCGGTTATATAAAGGAAGAGGAAAAGGCCATACTCGCCGAATGGCGCAAGAGCCCCTCTACGTGGAAACAAATATGAGTTAGAAAACAAAAAAGCAAAAAATGGGATTATTCGGAAGTGAAAGCAAATTCGAGAGTAGCATAAAACAGATTCCCTACCCTCAACAGGCTGTCTATCGGAACATCAGCGACTTGCGCAATCTGGAAAAAGTACAGGATCGCGTGCCGCAAGACAAAGTCAATGATTTCAAATACGACGAAGATACCGTCAGTCTCAACGTATCTCCTGTGGGAGAACTGAAACTCCGCATCTGCGATCGAGAGGAGCCGAAGTGTGTGAAGTTCGAGACGGTGCAGTCGCCAGTACCCTTCAACGTATGGATCCAGGTGCTGCCCGTCGACGAGAACAACTCGAAGATGAAAGTGACGGTAAAGGCAGAACTCAACCCCTTCATCAAAGGCATGCTTGAAAAGCCCCTGCAAGACGGCGTGGAGAAGATCGCCGATGCCCTCGCACAAGTACAGTATACCTAGGATCTCCTAGGCAATCCTAGGAAGTCTTAAAAACCAATACAACATGAAACTCTGGGAAAAAAACTTTGAGATCAACAAGGAGATAGAGCGCTTCACCGTCGGACGGGACCGCGAGATGGATCTCTATCTGGCCAAGTACGACGTATTAGGTTCTATGGCCCATATCACGATGCTCGAAAGCATCGGTCTGTTGGAAAAAGACGAACTGACGCAGTTGCTGGCTGAGTTGAAGACTATCTACCACCTGGCAGAGCGTGGCGAGTTTGTCATCGAGGACGATGTGGAGGATGTGCACTCCCAGGTGGAGATGCTCCTCACCCGCAAACTCGGCGACATGGGTAAGAAGATCCACTCTGGCCGCAGCCGCAATGATCAGGTACTTGTAGACCTCAAACTCTTTACCCGCCATGAACTCAAGGAGATTGCCGACGAAGTGAAGATCCTCTTCGACGAACTCATCCAAAAGAGCAACCAGTACAAGGACATCCTGATGCCCGGCTACACCCACCTCCAGATAGCGATGCCCTCATCGTTCGGACTGTGGTTCGGAGCCTATGCCGAGAGCCTCACCGATGATATACTCTTCCTGCAGGCTGCCTATAAGATGGCCAACCGCAACCCCCTCGGCTCTGCCGCCGGCTACGGTTCCTCCTTCCCCCTGAACCGCACGATGACAACGGAACTCTTAGGCTTCGACTCGATGGACTACAATGTGGTCTATGCCCAGATGGGCAGAGGCAAGATGGAGCGCAACGTAGGCTTCGCCATTGCCACCATCGCCGGTACCATCGCCAAGATGGCTTTCGATGCCTGTCTGTTCAACTCACAGAACTTCTCCTTCGTGAAACTGCCGAAGGAATGTACCACAGGCTCCTCGATCATGCCCCACAAGAAGAACCCCGACGTGTTCGAACTCATCCGTGCGAAGTGCAACAAACTCCAGTCGCTGCCCCAGCAGGTGACCCTCATCATGAACAACCTGCCCGTAGGCTACTTCCGCGACCTGCAGATCATCAAGGAAGTTTTCCTCCCTGCCTTCGGCGAACTGAAGGACTGTCTGCAGATGGCCGCTTACATTATTAATAAGATAGAGGTGAACGAACATATCCTCGACAATCCGATGTACGACCCGATGTTCTCCGTAGAGGAAGTGAACCGCCTCGCCGCCAACGGCATGCCCTTCCGCGATGCCTATAAGAAGGTAGGACTTGATATTGAGGCTGGCACGTTTAAGGCTGACAGAAATATCCACCATACCCACGAGGGCAGCATCGGCAATCTCTGCAACGACCAGATACAGACCCTCATGCAGCAGACATTCGATGGTTTCCATTTTGAACGGATGATACAGGCAGAAAACAACCTGCTCAAATGAAACGACTGCTTTATTTCTTTCTATGTGTCGTATTCATGGGGTGTCAGGGAGACGAAGCTGTTTCCCATGATTACCGTTGTTACTTTGTCTTCGACACCTCGCTCCATCCTCTTCCGTGTGAATTGACGGGCATCCTTGGCAACTCAGGCCATTTCTGTAAGGTGGAAGCGACTGTAAGTGGCGGCGTGCGTCATCTGAAGACCACCCGCAATTACGACGGTGCCATAGAAGATATCATCCTCCGCACAGCAAAAGAGAGTCAGGTGACGTTAGCGTTAGGTGCCAACAACTGCATTATCATTGGCACCTCCAGTTACGATAGCCGGTTGATAGCCTATGATGGTCAATGTCCTAACTGTCTGAAAGAGTATGGCGGCGTACGCTATCCCCTCACCTGGCAGAATAACGGACTACAACTCCATTGCGCCAAGTGTAATCGTTCTTACGATGTCAATAATGGTGTGATTACCGATGGTAACAAAGGGAAGCAACTCGCTGCTTACAATGCGGCCTTCGATGGTCTTCTCCTTCGTGCCTGGAACTGATTCCCCCAGATTCGTTACGATAATCCTTCTATCTCACCATCCACGATGGTGATACGTTCTGCCTGCGGACTCTTGGGCAGTCCCGGCATACGTAGCATGTCACCCGCAATGGCTACAATCATCTCACTGCCACAGTTCAGGATGATATCACGGATACGGATGGTGAAACCCTCCGGTGAACCATAACGTGTAGAGTCAGCCGTAAAGGAGAACTGTGTCTTGGCAATACAGACAGGGTAGCGTGCAATGTCCTTGTCATCAGCGAAGATTTCCCTAATCGCCTCCAGGCGTTTCTTACCAGTCTTGGTCAACTCCATACCGGCAGCCCCATAGATGCGCTTACATACCTTTTCTATCTTTCCTTCTATCGTGTCGTTCTCCGGATAGGTGAAATGGATGGGCAAGGGACGGATTTTCTCAATGGTATCCACCACCTTCTGTGCCAGTTCCTCTGCGCCTTCACCACCTTTCAAGAAAGCCTCATTTACGGCGAATCCTACGCCTAAATCTTCACAGTTCTTCCGTACGATGTCTATCTCTTCCTGGATATCTGTGTCGAAACGGTTGAGTGTTACGATGACGGGCTGTCCGAACCCCTGCATATTATTGATGTGGCGGTTCAGGTTCTTCAGACCTTCCTTCAAGCCCTGCATATTGGGTTCCTTAATCAGACTGACATCCACGCCACCATGCATCTTCAAGCCCTGTGTAGTGGCGACAATCACCACCAGTCTGGGCAACAGACCCGTTTTCTTGCACTTGATGTCGAAGAATTTCTCTGCGCCAAGGTCTGCACCGAAACCTGCCTCCGTCACCACATAGTCGCTATATGTCATGGCCATCTTTGTGGCCACCACACTGGAGCAACCGTGGGCAATGTTAGCGAATGGTCCCCCATGGATAAAGGCTGGTGTATTCTCTGTGGTTTGTACGAGATTTGGGTTAAGGGCATCACGTAACAATACGGTGATGGCACCTGCTACACCAAGGTCTCTGACACGGAAGGGTTTGCCCTCAGCAGTGATACCGAGCACAATGTTCTCTATTCTGCGCTGTAGGTCTTCCTCACTAGTAGCCAGACAGAGGATGGCCATCAGTTCCGAGGCGGCTGTGATGTCAAAGCCCGTCTCCGACACCACACCGTCACCACGTAGTCCTGTCACGATATTGCGCAGGGCCCTGTCATTCACGTCTAGCACACGTTTCCAGTAGATCTCACGCAGTGAAAAACCATCCTTACGATGCTGGTAGATATAATTGTCGAGCATGGCACTGATGGTATTGTGGGCCGAGGTCACAGCGTGGAAGTCACCTGTGAAGTGCAGGTTAATCTTCTCCATCGGCAACACCTGGGCATAGCCGCCTCCGGCTGCGCCACCCTTGATACCGAAACAGGGACCTAATGATGGTTCACGCAGGGCTACAACGGCTTTCTTGCCTATCCTGTTCAGTCCCAGTGTCAGTCCGATGCTCACGGTGGTCTTACCAATACCCGCCTTCGTCGGACTGATGGCGGTGACAAGTATCAAATTACTCTGTTTGACACGCTCCTCGTCAATCATCGACACTGGCACCTTCGCCATATACCGTCCGTAAGGCTCTATCTTCTCAGGGTCAATACCCAGTTGTGATGCGATATCGCCAATTGGTTTCAGTTCACATTCCCTGGCAATCTGTATATCAGTCTTCATAATTGAATCATATCATTAATCTGATAAAAGACACAGCGTTATAACTGATATTGCAACATGACCATCGTATAGGGAGCGAGGTCAAGGGAGAATTTCTTCTGGGCCTTGATCTGCTCGGTCTTGGGAGCGATGGGCTGGGCATCATAGTTGTTTTCATCCTGGGCATTGCCAGTGAGGGTGGTCTTGGTGCCAACCTTCTTCAAACCGAAGCGACTGAGGTTGATGTTGGCCTTCTTGGCATCGGCACTGGCGTTGACCAACTTCACGAAGAGTTGGCGGGTCTTGACATTCAGGACGACACTTTGCCCCTGTAAGTTACCGCTTTCCTGTCCTTCAGGCAGGCCCTGCCAACGAGGAGCCTTGTCGGGATTCTCAATCTTCACGCAGTCGCCATAGTAGTACTGACCTGCACTCTGTCCGAACATCTGCTGCACATAGTAACTGCAGGTGAGGTAAGGACGCTCATTGTCGAAGTAGATCAGGTCGGGATTCCAGTTGTTGGTGCCCTTCTTGGCAAAGAGAGGCGCATAGGATGTCATGCAGACCACATCACCGTTGCGCTCCACATGGAGCAGATAGAGACCCTCGGCAAGAGCATCGATGAGTTTCTTGTCCTTGGCGGCATACTCGCCCAGATAAACCTTCGTCTTACGGTCACGGGGATAGGCATCATACTGGCGACTGCTGAGGAAGTAAGAGTTGGGCTCATAGTAGTGCTCGTCGATAATCGGCATACCAATCTCGTCAGCCAGTTTCCAACCAGCCTCCAAGTCGCGATTGCCAGGATGCGAGCCAGGACCAGCCGTGCCCACGATGACAATCTCAGGATGGGCCTTCGTCACACGTTCGTAGATATACTTGAATCTCTCGATGAACTCGGGAGAAATGCGCTCCTCGTTACCCAGTCCGAGATATTTCAGACCGAAGGGTTTCGGATGACCTGCATCGGCACGCATCTTGGCCCATTTGTTGGTAGCGGGATCGCCATTGGCCCACTCTATTAGGTCGATAGCCTCAGCCACCCACTCGTCCATCTCACTCATAGGCACCACATCCTGAGCCTGGTCACGCATGCTCCAACCACCGTTAGTACCCTGACAACTGACACCGCAGGGCAGGATTGGTAGCGGCTGCATACCTACATCCTCACAGAACTGGAAATACTCAAAGTAGCCCAAACCCATGCTCTGATGGTAGCCCCAGGTGTTCTTGATACCCTTGCGCTGCTCCTTCGGACCGATGGTGGTCTTCCAACGATAGGTATCCCAGAAGCCGTCGCCACCGCCATGTACCACGCATCCCCCAGGGAAGCGCATGAACTTCGGCTGCAGGTCGGCAAGAGCCTGAGCCAGATCCTTACGCAAACCATGACCCTTGTAAGTATCCTGTGGCATGAGTGATACCATATCGATATCGAGGTCACCTGTGGTGAGCACGAGGATTTGCAGGGAGGCATTCTGACAGGTTGAGTCAGGTGTCAGTACAGCCTCGTATTTTTTCCAGGACTGATTGCTGACATCGAATTTAGCCTCAGCCAGAAGTTTCGGATCTCTGGGTCCAAAACCAAATCCTCGGCCTTGTGACGGTGCAACCAGCGCTACACGCACCTTCTTGGCACCACCGATATTACGGAAGAACACAGAGAAGTCATACTGGGCACCGGCCTTCACAGAAATACCGTCGAAGCCGTCGTTCTGGATACCGTAGCCCGTCCAGCCGCGATAGTCATAATATTCCTTGGCACGCTCTGTGTGCAGACGCATGTAGGTGGGGTTGTTGGCGTTCAGGGGATTGTCCATCCGCACAAACATCGTTCCCAGCGAATGTCCTGGGCGAATCTGCTTCCAGGCAGTGCCCGGGCCCCAGCCGTCACGCTCAGCGGGACTGTACTCAAAAGAGCCGTTCTGTACTAACTCGGCATAGAGGCCGCCATCAGCACTGCTGCTGATGTCCTCGAAGAAGATGCCGATCAATTCGTCACTAATGGCCTTGCCGCCAGCAGGGGCTTTCATGGCCTTCTGGGCGGAGATGCCCAACGAGACTGCCAAGAGGGCAGCACCGAATAATACAAGCCTTTTCATTTACAATTTACAATTTATTATTTCAATTAATTGATTATCTCATTTTCACTATTCTCCCTTCACCAGACGGACTTCGTAGATCTCGCCGATCTGTTTGCGGGGCTTGGCAACGAACTTCACACGGACTTGTTTCTTGTCCTTGAGCAGTTCGGCAGGTACGGGATAGGTCTCGTACTTAAATTCGGAGATACGGTACTTGCCCGTATTGTTCACCTCCTTCACCAGTACATCGTTGACGAAAATATCAAACTCATGGCTCTTCCACTCGCCTACGCCCCAGTATTTCAGACGGAGGCTCAGGTCTGTCTGTCCGCCTGTCTGCATCAGGTAACTGAAATAATGGCTGTCGCTGGCATCACGGAAGAAGACATCGTTGGTATTTCCCACCTGTGAGCGGTCGGTCTCCATGAAATGATCTGCCTCAGGCTGCTGTTCACCAGGCTGTACCTTGTCGACGGTGCGAGCCTCCAAAGCCTGACGCTCCTGTTCCTTCTTAGCCAAGTCGTCGAGATAACCCTTATAGTTCTCTTCCGAAAGGGCCAGCCAGTACATCATATAACGGGCATCGTGAATCTCGAAGAAAGGCTGTATCTCACTGTGAATGGCATTTTCCATCTTTGTGGAGAGAGTGAAATGGAGGGGCTTGCCAGCGATAGGTTGCAACTGGTTGGCGATATCCTCTAAATTGTCATTCACAAGAATTGGGGCCTCGTTGATGGGCAGTTTCTTGCCGCTGGCATACTGTCCAAAACGGCTGTCATCGGCGATGAGGTGAGCCAGATCCTCTGTGCCCGTCTTTGCAGCCAGCATGATAGGACCGTGCATCATGGCGATGTACTGAGGCTCATTGGGCAGATACTTGATGCTGTTGTGCATCGGGAAGGTGATGTCGATGATATCTCCCTTCTTCCATTTGCGGTTGATGGTGACATACGATGACGGACCAGTGATGATCTGAACGGGCTGGCCATTCACCTTCACCTCAAATGAACTTGGCTTCACCCATCCGGGATAGCGCACCTGCAACGGGAATTCGCCCTTGCCACTGGTGATGGTGATACGACTCGTCTCAGCGTAAGGGAAGGCTGTCTCCTGACGGAGGGTAAGACCTTTTTCTCTCCAGTTCAGTTCAGAGGCTACGAAAAGGTTCACGTAGAGGGCATCGCCCACATGTGTATAGATGAACTGACCGAACTTGCCGTGATTTTCCATACCTGTACCCACACAGCACCACATGGCCTCGTTGGGAGCGGAGTAGTTGCGATAGTGACGGGGCCTTGCCGGTGTGAAGTACACATAACCCCCATGCTCCGGATGCTGTGATGAAAGGATATGATTAAACGTCGCCAACTCGTAATAGTCGGCAAAACGAGCCTCAGGGTTCCTGCGGTGCAGTTCTTCTGTCAGTTTCAGCATGTTATTGGTATTACAGGTCTCCGGACCATCGATGTCGTTGATGAAGTCCATGCAGGCATCCTTGCTGGGGAAGTGCTCGCGACGACTGTTGCCACCAAAGGCCAGCGAACGCTCACCCGTCACGATGTCCCAGAAATAGATACTGGCATTGTGATAGGTCTCATCGCCAGAGAGTTCAGCGATACGTTCGAATCCCACCACCTTAGGCACCTGGGTGTTGGCATGCATATTGTCGAGACAGTCCTGTCGCTGAGACAGTGGGACCAGCAGCCGGTGATGTGAGAACCGCTTGGCTGCATCGAGGTATTTCTTGTCGCCGGTGATGGCGTAGGCATCCGCCAGCACCTCGTTCATACCGCCGTGCTCTGTATGAAGTGTACGCTCTACCTGTGCATCAGAGAGTCCGGCTGTCAGGTCGATAGCCCAGTCACAGAAACCCAGGAAGAGTTGCTTGGCCTGTTCATTGCCACAATACACCCATGCATCACGCAGGCCTGCGTACATCTTGTGGATATTATAATAAGGAACCCACGCCCCACTGTAGGCACCGAAGTCACCTTTTTTGTAGTTTGACCAGATACGGTCGCTGCCAGGCACACCGCCCACATAGCCCTTACCCCACTCGGGGTGGTTCTTGGCATTGGCATCGGCACAGGCCTGCAGTTCACTGATAAAATACTCCATCCGCTCCCGACAGGCCTTGTCGCCTGTAGCAGCATTGATGGCCATTGCCGTCAGGTAGTGGCCTCCCACATGACCATCGAGACCATCCCAGTTGGGATAACTCTTGGCCTTCGGGGTCAGGCCTGCTTCCTTGAGATAGGGAGCCAGCAGACGGTCACAGTCGTATTGTAACAGCGTCTTGATATTCAGGTCGCGGGCCTTCTTCAACGGTCCGTCGAGCAGGGTGACATCCCCTAAGGGAAACTCATCGCAATAAAGCCGGTCTTGGGCTTGGATGCTGCCTGCGGTGAGGAGCATCATCATCGTGAAAGAAATTCTTCCAACGAGCATCGTCCTTTTATTCATGATTTGGTAGTAATTGTAAATCTGTGGCAAAGATAATCATTTTTTTCCGAATTCCTTGCTTATTTCAATTAAAAAGTGTATTTTTGCCACCAAGTAATCGAAAACAATAACAATATGAGACATTTTGCGGCCTTAGTAAGCCTTTTTGCAATCTGTGTGGGCACAGCCGTTGCCCAAAGCGGGTATCCCTATACCCAAGTTCCCTTCACCTCGGTGAAGATCACGCCTAACACTTTCTGGGGCGACCGCATCCAGGCAGCCCGTGAGGTGACGATTCCCTTAGCCTTCTCAAAATGTGAGAGCGAGCACCGCTACAAGAATTTTGAGATGGCGGCCTATACGCTTCAGCACCCGGGACATCCAGGCCTGAAGACACCAGAATGGGATGTGGCGAAGTTCATGGGTTTTTCTTTTGACGATACCGATGTCTACAAGACTATCGAAGGTGCTTCGTATGTCTTGCAGACCTACCCTGATGCAAAACTCAAAGCCTATATTGACTCCGTGCTCGATGTAGTAGCAGCGGCCCAGGAGTCCGACGGCTATCTCTATACTGCCCGTACCATCAACCCGGAGCATCCCCACGGGTGGGCTGCCAACAGGCGCTGGGCAGCAGAGGAGCACGCCAGCCACGAACTCTACAATCTCGGACACATGGTGGATGCCGCCTGTGCCCACTATCAGGCAACAGGTAGCACGAAGTTCCTCGACATTGCCAAACGCTATGCCGACTGTGTCGTCAAGGAGGTAGGTCCCAACCCTGGACAAGCCTGTGTGGTGCCGGGTCATCAGATTGCGGAGATGGCACTGGCTCGCCTGTATGTACTCACCGGTGAGAAGAAATACCTCGATGAGGCCAAGTTCCTGCTCGACTATCGTGGCAAGACAGAGCACAAGGATGTCTACTCGCAGAGCGACAAACCCGTCGTAGACCAGACAGAGGCCTGGGGCCATGCCGTAAGGGCTGGTTATATGTATGCGGGTATGGCGGATGTGGCTGCCCTGCTTGGCGACTCCACATATATCAAGGCCATCGATACCATCTACGAGAATATTGTCAGCAAGAAGTATTACCTGACAGGAGGTGTGGGAGCCCGTCACGGGGGCGAGGCCTTCGGTGCCGACTACGAACTGCCTAACCTGACAGCCTATAACGAGACTTGCGCTGCCATCTCGATGGTATATCTCTTCGAACGTATGTTTCTGTTGCATGGTGAGGCGAAATACATAGACTGTCTGGAACGTACCTTATATAATGGGGTCATCAGCGGCATGAGTATCGACGGTGGTAAGTTCTTCTACCCCAATCCCCTCAGCAGCGACGGACGCTACCGTTTTAATGCCGACGGTACGATGACCCGCCAGCCCTGGTTCGGGTGCGCCTGTTGCCCCTCGAACCTCTGCCGCTTCATCCCCTCGATGCCGGGCTATGTCTACGGCGTACGTGACAACAACCTCTACGTGAATCTCTTTGCCGCCAATACCGCCACCATCCAGATAGGCGGTAAGAATGTGACCCTCGAAGAGACCACCCAGTATCCCTGGGACGGCGATATCAGCATCAAGGTGCTGCAAAATAAAGCCAAAGCCTTTAATATGATGATCCGTATACCGGGGTGGGTGCAGAATAAGGCAGTGCCCAGCGACCTCTATGCCTACAGCGACGATATTTTCTCAACCTACGACATCACCGTGAATGGCGAGCGCGTCGACAGCGAGTTGGAGAACGGTTATTTCGTCATCAACCGCAACTGGAAGAAGGGTGATATCATCCGTATCCATTTCGACATGCCCGTACGCACTGTTGTAGCCTCTCCGAGGGTGACAGACGACAGGGGACGTGTCGCCGTAGAACGTGGGCCATTAGTCTATTGCACTGAGTGGGCCGACAATGGCGACATCAACCCACATCATCTGTTGCTGCCCCGTCAGGCGCAGTTTGATGTACAGTCTGCTTACAGCATCCAGAATACGGAGGGCAACGGCAAGACATTCTATGTCACCGCCATCACTGCCAAGGCGCAGGAAGCCTCTATTGCCGGCGATGGCAGACTCGCCGTCAAGGATGTCGCCATCAAACTCATCCCGTACTACGCCTGGAACCATCGTGGTGCCGGCAAGATGGATGTGTGGCTCTCCCGCAGCCTCAGCGGACTCGAAGACTAACACAAGAAGAAAGGCTTCCCAACTCATCGGGAAGCCTTTCTCATTCTGAGAAAATCGCGTTTAGCGGGCTGCGAAATAGAGACCGGTAGTAGACAGGTACTCTGCGTCGATGACACCCTGCTCATTGAGGGTGAAGTCACGCTCCTCGCCGTTCATCACTACCTTGATGCTCTTGCCGTCCTCGTTGAAACGGAAGATCTCCTTTGTCAGACCATTCTGGCTCATCGACCAACTGTTGGCCTTCTTATTGTAGGTGAACAGTGTCACCACGCCGTTCGGGTCTGTCACCTCATAGCCGTTCTTCAAGGTCTTCACGGCATAGAGGTGTCCGTCCTGGCCCATCACTTTCTGCGTCTTGCCGATGTTGGAAGCCACAGGATTGTCACCTGACCAGAACTCAATAGTGTTCAGCACGAGGGCATCCACCAGTGAGCATATCGGATAACAGACGGCACCCAGCACGAAACCCACGATGGCGTTGACAAACTTACTGTCAGACATGTTTGTCTGCCACTTGGCATACTTGTTGAACAGGCCCCAGGAGCCTACCATACACGAACTAAACAGGAAACTTCCTGCCATCAGGCATACAGCCACTTTCAAACTGATCTTTTTCATTTTTGAATTACTTTAAATGGTTAAACTATGTTGTTAATTACACGCACTTACAAATAGAAGATACTCTCCGGCCCCATATTGAATAGCAGGTCGAGGATGGAGAGGTTCGCCAGGAAACCGTGCTTCTGCTGATACACCTGGTAATAGGGCTTCGGCACGAAGTCCGCATCCGGCTCAGGATGCTTAGGACGAATCCCCTCGCGAAGATCATGGGGACTGTCCCCGTGATTAGCATAGGCCTTCGTATATCCGACCTCCGGCTGAATATCAATCAACTCACACATTTTCTGTCGGATCTCCTCGTTGAAATCGAACAAATACGTCCATCGTTTCTCAAAGAAAGGACGGATGTCGTCCTGATAGTAGTCAAGGAACGGACTCTCGCCGTAGGCACTCTGCAGGGCGTTCCAGTGCAGATGCCGCCAGTTGCCGTGATCGCTGATCCTAATATCTTTGATGGTCTCTATATGCCTTTCCACTGGCACCGTCAGTGCCTGCACCCCGTTGGTGGTGGCTATCAGACAGCGGTTGCGGTAGGTCTGTTTCTGAAAACTCTCCCACCGTTCTATCTCCACTGCCTCGCTGCGATAGAGTTTCTGGTACCACTGCACGGGACCAAAGTAGGTAGTGCTGAGCAACGTAGTCATTTCGGCAGCATCAGACGGTCTGAACGATAGCCCTTCCAGAAGGATGCTTGTGGGTCACGACTGAATAGTACCAGACAGGCTCTGCCGATGATGCGCTCCTCAGGGATGAATCCCAACTGCCGACTGTCAATGGGATTGTTCTTGCTGATGCTCCTCACCCAGTAGTAGTCCTGATCGTCGCAGGTGAGCAGTCCAGGCACCACACAGGGTGCCTTCTTGATATACACTGTATCGCCCGGCACTGCCGTACACTGACAGATGAGCACCTGCCCCAAGGAGTCCTCAAAGGCGATGAAATCGCCCTTTCCCACCTCCTGTCTGCAGATACGCCCATAGTCGAAGAGTCCGCCCTTCTTACCAGTGCGTAATCCGTAACTCCAGCGGTTGACCACCACCCTGTCGCCTTCCACGAACTGCGGTGCTAGTCCGTCGCCCTCAATCGTGAGAACAGTCATTACCAGTCCTCTGAAAGCCAGCATCACCATAAATGCTGCCGCTATTGCCCCCAGAAACTTTACCGTCCCACGCATACTCCTGACTCCTGACTCCTGTCTCCTGACTCCTTATTTTATATTATCCACAAAGCGGAACAGCCTGTTCCATCGGATACCGCCAAAGCCACTGCGATCCGGGTCACTGCTCCACCAGATGAAGATGGGCTTGCCCACGATATGATCCTCCGGCACGAAGCCCCAGTAGCGCGAGTCGAGTGAGTTATGGCGGTTGTCACCCATCATCCAGTAGTAGTCCATCTTGAAGGTGTACTTCTTCGCCTCCTCGCCGTTGATGAATATCTTACCGTCCTTCACCACCAGGTCGTTGCCCTCGTAGGTGCGGATGGGACGCTCGTAGATGGCGATATTATCCATGTTCAGGTCGATGGACTCGCCCTTTTTCGGTATCCAGACGGGTCCGTAGTTGTCGCGTGTCCAGTGCATATTGCCGTTCAGCGGGTAGATGTCCCATTCCTCGGCCTCCGTGTTCAGGACAATCTCGTCTACAAAGCCCTGCCGTTTCAGTTCTTCCACGGCATACTTTGTCAGTGGCATATATCCCAGTGTGTTGAGGCTCATCAGGTCTTCCATGGTGATGCCGAGGTCCTTCATCACCTCGTCGCTCAGTCGCTGTTTCAGTTTCAGGCGGTAGGTGTACTGTACATTGTCTGGCTCCTTGTTCGCCTTGCCATCGAGATAGACGATATGGTTCTTAATCTGGAGTGTCTGCCCGGGCAGTCCCACGCAGCGCTTCACGTAGTTCTCGCGGCGGTCTGCGGGACGGGTGATAATCTCGCCAAACTCAGCGAAATTCTCACTGATAAACTGTCGTCCGCCCTGATAGATGGCCTCAAAGAGTTGGTGTCGCACATCTGCATCTAATGAGTCAGGGTCTGGGTGCTGCGGATAGCGCTGATAACCTATCTCGTAGCAGAGTCGGTAGAAGTCGGATGCCTGATACTTCATGGCAGAACAGAGGGTGTCGCCGGCAGGGTAGTTGAACACTACGATGTCGTTCAACTGTACATTGCCCAGTCCCTTCACACGACGGTAGTCCCACTGGGGCCACTCGATGTAACTCTTGCACTCTATCATCGGCAGCGTGTGCTGTGTCAGGGGCATCGTCAACGGTGTCTGCGGGATGCGCGGACCGTAACTCACCTTCGACACAAACAGGTAGTCACCCGTCAACAGTGATTTCTCCAAAGAACTCGATGGAATCACGTAGTTCTGGAAGAAGAACAGGTTGATGAAATAGACGGCTACCAGTGCGAACACCAGGGCATCCACCCACGACATGATCCACTTCACGGGGCCTTCCGACTCCTTCCACCATTGCCACTTGATCTTCTTGGTGATATACACGTCAAAGATAAATGGGATGACCAGCAGTCCCCACCATGACTTCACCCAATACAAGAACAGCAGATACAGCACCAGCACGACGATAAACTTCGCCCACTGCTTCTTCATATTCAGTTTTTCTTTCTTTTTGTCAATCATAACACTTAAAATTTGAACATGTCTGAAATCGTCAGCAATCCCTGATGATCCTTCGTATACTCCGCTGCCAAAATGGCTCCCAGAGCAAAACCCTTGCGACTGTGTGCATCGTGGGTAATGGTGATCAGGTCGGCTTCCGAGTCATAGCGGATAGTATGAATCCCCGGCACCTCACCACGACGGATATGGTCCACGCGCAGATACTTCTTATCGGTGGTATCCTCCTTCCACGCCTCCTTGCGGTCGATGTTTTCCACGATTTCATCGGCTAAAGTGATGGCTGTCCCACTGGGATGGTCCAGTTTATGTACGTGGTGTGTCTCTTCCATCTCCACATCGTACTGCGGGAACTGATTCATGATCTTCGCCAGATAGCGGTTCACCGCCGAGAAGATGGCCACGCCGATGCTGAAGTTCGAAGCCCAGAACAGTGTTTTGCCCTCGGCACAGGCCTTCTTCACATCTTCCCCATGCTCCGTCATCCAACCTGTCGAGCCGCTCACCACCTTCACACCCTTTGCCCAGGCTTTCAGGTAGTTGCCGTAGGCCACTTGTGGAGCGGTAAACTCGATGGCGACATCCGCCGACGCAAACTCAGGACTGTCGAAGTCCTGTTGGTTGTCAATGTCAATGATACTCACAATTTCATGACCACGGTCGAGGGCAATCTGTTCTATCATCTTGCCCATCTTTCCGTAGCCGATTAAAGCAATCTTCATATTTAATTCGAATTAAAACTGTGCAAAGGTAATAAAAAGAGGTGAGAGGAAAGAGGTGTGTGGTAAGAATTTATGATTATTTAAGTGCTGTTTTCAGATTTTCTGCGTATCTTTGCAGCCAAATGAAGACGACTTTATCATCCCTCATCGCTACGCTCTGTTGGTTGACAGCAGTTTTTTCGGTTGTTTCCACCTGTTCTTGCAAGGGTAGGGAAGTGGCAGTGGATCCGGAAGTAGAACGTCTGACGGCGGCTTGCCGGATAGACAGTACCACCCTGCGCACCATCCTAAACCCCGATTCCATCGAGGGTTTTGAGCAACTGAGTTCACTCTCGGCCCAAGCCTGGATCCTCGTTGATGACTCAACGGGTATGATCCTCAGCCAGAAATATGCCGACGAGCCAAGGGCTATCGCCAGTCTTACGAAGATGATGACCTGTCTGCTGGCTCTGGAGAATGGGGTGATGACAGACACTGTCAACATCACCGAAGATGTGTTTATCGCCAAGGATTCCCGTGTGAAACTCGGTGATGGCTACGTGATGGACGACCTTATTTATGAGATGATGCTCCAAAGCGACAACGATGCTGCCTATGCCATTGCCAAGCATATCGGGGGCGACACCCTGCGCTTTTGTGACATGATGAACCAGAAAGCCGCCTATCTGGGCATGAAGAACACCCACTTTGCCAATCCCAATGGGATGCCCAACTACGAGAACTACAGTTCGGCAAGCGATGTACTGACGTTGGCTCGTTACTGTATGCGTGATTCTGTCTTTGCCGCCATCGTGGGAACCGTCGAAAAAGATATTCCCCTGATAGACCGTCGTCACATGCCAATCAAAAACACAAATATGCTGTTAGAGAAATATGAGGGTTGCATCGGCATCAAAACGGGATTTACCCGGATGGCTGGCAACTGCCTCGCTTCTGCAGCCAGACGTAATGGCTCCACACTCTATCTTGTCCTTTTAGGAAGTCGTAGCATGTCCTCCCGTTTCAGTGAGTCCATTATCATTCTTGATTATGGTTTCCGTGTAATGGAGGAATTGAATCATCTTTCTCAATAACCTGCCTCAAAACTCAAAATAGTCATTTTGACTTTTCATTTTCCTGCCCCAAAACTGGGAGACGTTTATGCACACCGTGCAAAAGTCTGCCCCAATTCTGAGGCACGTTTATGCACCCCATGCAAAAGTCTCCCCCAAAACTGAGGCACGTTTATGCACCCCGTGCAAAACCTTCCCCCAAATCTGAGGCACGTTTATGCACCCCTTGCAAAACCTTCCCCCAAATCTGGGGCATGTTTATGCACCCCTTGCAAAACCTTCCCCCAAATCTGAGGCATGTTTATGCACCCCCTGCATAATCATCCCCCAAATCAGAGGCATATTTTTGCACCCCCTGCAAAACCTTCCCTCAGTTTTTAGGCAAGGTTTACAACTCCCAAAATGATTTCTCCCGAATCGAAGGCTTATGATTCCGACTTCAGAACATAAAAACTTGGCTTTTTCTTGGTAGTTTCAAATAAAGTTTTTATCTTTGCAGCCGAATAAAGGATAGAATGATGTCACAAATAGAATATGTTACAATCAAGAATGCTTCGCGTAAGGTGCTTAAAAAGATGCGCAAGATAGGCGAAGAAAAGGCTCAGAGGCTCCAGAAGATACAGGAGCGCTGGGATGCTGGTGAATATAAGGATGTCGAGGTGGTTCAGCTTTAAGGCATGGAAGACTTCGTTAGAATATTCAAATCACCAGATGGTGATGTGTATCATATTACCCTTTCTGAAGATAATGGCATTCTTTCGGCTGGAGTCCATGAATCATTAGGCGAAGTTCATATTGTAGGCATTGACTTGCGCAGGTTGTCTGGAAAGCATGTGACAGGAAACAAGGTGCTTTCTGCTCTATCTGAAACGATTGCTGATTATTTTCTTCGTGATGAGAATGTCATCATCTGCTACTATTGTGACTTCCTCAATTCTACACGTGACCCGTTTTGCCCGACGGAAATATACCACGAACGACATGGCGGGCAGACAGAGCAGACAAAGCAGATGGACACCGATGGACAATCCTGTGATATAGGCAATCAGGACAATCCATCGAGTACTGCCGGGCTTATCCATCTCGTTCTCCCATTTCAGAATCAGCCAGAACATCAAGGCTGTCAGGAAACTGGAGAAGGCATAGACTTCTGCCTCGACTGCCGAGAACCAGAACGTGTCGCTGAAGGTGTAGACCAATGCGCCAACCATGCCGCATGCCTCAATAGTGATGACATTGGGAAGGGATGGAGTGGCGGTAGCAAATTCTTCACTTTTCACTATTAACTTTTCACTTAAATGCGTAATGGTGAGAAACAGGAAGAATATGCAGCCCGCACTCAGCAGTGCCGACAGAAGATTAACCATCAGCGCCACTTGCGACGGATCACTGGCCAGCTGTGAGAACAGGTTGGCGGCTAACATAAAGACTGGTGCGCCAGGCGGGTGACCAATCTCCAACTTATAACCACACGCAATGAATTCAGGACAATCCCACAGACTAGCCGTTGGCTCCACAGTCAGTCCATAGACAATAGCGGCAATGGCAAAGACAAGCCACGCCATGCAAGTGTTAATTCTCGAAAAAGATGTTTGATTCATCATACGTTTGCCTTTTTTCCGGCAAAGGTATGAAGACTATCAATTGTCACCAAAAATAATGTCTGACATTTGTCTGACATTAATCTGACAAACGCCTATCTATTTGACTTTCAGTCGAATTCCGTCGCAACTCGGCATAGTCCAAGCACGCTTGGCTCTGCACTCGCTGCTCCGTCATTTGATAGTCAGCCCGTATGACTTACCCCTGTCTGACTCGATTTTAAGGTCGGAATGTTCTTCTATGATTGGTTTCAGTCGTCGGATAAGTGTGTATAGCGTCTCACTGGCATCGGGTTTCTTGGGCCAAAGCGCATCGCAAATCTCTGCTTTCGACAGCTGATGCGAGGGTGACTGCCACAGCATTTCCATCAGTTGCTGCTGCATCGGGGTAAGCTTTACTTCGCAGCCTTTGGCATTGACGAACCGCCCATCTTGCAGGGCTAAGCCGCCGTAAAGTCCTAATGCAGACAGTCGCCTATGCTGATACAGGCAGAACAGGCTCCACAGCAGCACCATTGACCAAAGAATCATCGAAGGACGCTGGTCAGAGAGTGACAGAATCGTGGCTGTTGATACTTGCGGACGTGGACGGAATCCTTTCTTGGTGTCAACCGCCAAAACAGCATTTCCTCTCAACCCCTCTATTTGCAGATGACTGTTGAACACCTGAATCGTATCAGCACTGATCACATCCGACTGCTGTTCATCCAAGGCCTTGGCCAATGCCTGGTTCACATCCTCAGTCACCAGCTTCTCCGTTGTCTTATAACTCGTCAGGCTCACCATGCTCGAGGCGATTATCAGTGCAAAAAGCACCACTACTGCATATTGTTGTTTCATAACTATTTGCATTATTTCATTTTTGAGTTTTCTGAATAGGAAATTGGATGGTAAAGCGAGTGAGATGGTCTTCGGGGTCTGTAAGCAGATTGAAGGTGCAGTGATGAGAAGTAAGAATGTCGCGAATGAGCAGAAGACCGAGACCCTGGCCTTGGGGCTTGGTAGAGAAAAACGGAGTGAAGAGATTCTTCGCTATAGCCGGCGGGATGCCATGACCATTGTCGGTGATGGTGAGCGTAGCTGGCGTGGTGACTTCAAGTGTGACAAGTCCTTGTGTCGTCCCGATACTTTCCACAGCATTCTTGACGATGTTGATAAGCACCTGCTGGAACAGGACGGTATCAAGATGAACGGGTACTGCTTCGTCGGTCAAACGGAAGTCAATATGGACGTGTGCCTGCGTACACAGGTTTTCGAGGAAGGGGCGACAGGCTTCCACCTCCTCGCTGAGGTCGCAGAGTTGCAGTTGCGGTTGCGGAATCTTTACTACTTCGGCAAAGCGTGATACAAAGGATGAGAGGGCGGTGAGCCGCTCGGCTTCGTCGCCAGTGAGACTGCCTATGATGCCCGCCACGCTGTTGTTCACCTCGTGGGCAATCATACGGATGACGCGCTCGTAGGCGGCTTTCTCGGCAAGGCGTATTTCTGATGTCAGTGACTCAATGAGGAAGAAAGGATGCTGGAAGCCTCGGTCGGGGAAACTGAGGTGGCTGATGCGGAAGAGTTGCGGGCCGCCAGGAATGCGTACGGTGGTTGTCTCGCCAAGAGGCAGTGCGTGGATGGTTTCCTCGATACTTGGCGACAGCATCTCACGGGCTGCGGGATTCATGGACGTTGTGTTGCCGTCGAGGTCACACTGGATGACACCCATCGGCGAAGCATCGATAAGCAGGTTGAGGAAAGTGTATTGCTCTTCGAGCCTGAGGTGCTCGCTACGCAGACGACCCAGCAGGTCGTTGAACGTGCGGACGATGATGTCGGTCTCATGTTGTCCCGAAGGAGCGAGGCGCGTGGTCAGGTCGAGTTCCCGCACCAGCTCCATACCGCCAATCAGTGTGTCGTACGGTCGGATGGTCTTGCGGTAAAAGTACCAAAGGTAGAACAATATCAGGACTACAAAGCCCTCGGTGACGTAGAACAATGTGGGGTGACTGCGGAACGTAGCGAAGAGTGCTACGCTGGCCAACAGGACAATGCCTACTGCAAGGAGGAGGAAATAATGCTTCAGCTTCATAGTCCGTGCTTTTCTATTTTGCGGTACAGGGCACCACGGCTGATGCCCAATTCCTTAGCGACAAGAGAGAGGTTGCCGTTGTGCTTGGCAATGCAGGCTGCAATGGCGTTGCGCTCCATGGAGTCGAGGGTGGCGGGTTCTGTGCCCATCGGTTTCCCCGACGGAATATCCTTGGACAAGAGCGCGAAGTCGGCGGCAGTGAGCTGGCTGGCGGCGGGATCTTTCATCAGCAGAGCCCTTTCCACCAGATTCTTCAGTTCTCGGATATTACCCGGGAACGGAAGTGTCTGGAGATAGCCGATGGCCTCTGTCGAGACGGTGCCAAGCGGGAGGCCGTTTGCCTCACAAGCCATCCGAAGGAAGTGATTAACCAATAGCGGTATGTCCTCACGGCGGTCACGCAGAGGGGGCAGATGGAGGTTGATGATGTTGATACGATAGAACAAATCCTCACGGAAGGTCTTTTCCTCAACCATCGCGCGAAGGTCGGCATTGGTGGCGCATACCACACGGACATCCGTTCGGCGTGTCTGACTGTCGCCTAATACTTCGTAGGTCTGGTCTTGCAGCACCCGCAGCAGCTTCACTTGGCTGGCCAACGACAGTTCGCCAATCTCGTCGAGGAAGATGGTGCCGCCCTTGGCCAGTTCAAAACGGCCTATACGGTCGGCCTTGGCATCAGTAAACGAGCCTTTCTTGTGACCGAACATCTCGCTCTCGAACAACGACGTGGAGATACCGCCGAGGTTCACTTTCACAAACGGCCCGTTAGCCCGTTGGCTCTGTCGGTGGATAGCCTCTGCGATGAGTTCCTTGCCCGTACCGCTTTCGCCCGTAATCAAGACGGGCGCATTGGTAGGAGCAACGCGGGCCACGGTAGCGAGAATGCCAGATAGGGAGGTGCCGACAATAGGTGAACTTTGAATCGGCTGAGTCGCAGGACTTGCATTGTTTATCTTGATGGCCGTCTCGATTCTGTCTAACAGTACGCCATTGTCCCACGGCTTGGTGATGAAGTCGAAGGCACCGGCACGCATCCCCTGAACGGCCAGGTCGATGCTGCCCCAGGCCGTCATCAGGATACAAGGCACCTCGGGGCGGAACACCTTTACCTGCTTCAGCAGTGTCAGTCCTTCCTCGCCGTCAGTAGCCCTTGTATAATTCATATCCATCAGCACCAGCTCCACCGCCGGAGTGTTGCGGACTATCTGCATCGCCTCCTTCGGCCCCTCGGCCAAAGTCACCTCATACTCGTTGCGCTCCAGAATGAGTTTCAGCGAGAGCCGTATGTTTTTATCGTCATCAACTACGAGAATCATTATGGATAATACTTATATTCTATTTCATCATAAAAGCGGTACCATGTATGCTGGTAGCATGATGGTTTCCTGATCCTTTGCGAAGTCCTTGGTATACACCATATATCGCCACAATATCCTGGCCGAATAAATACGACAGAACTCATCAAGCGAAGCATGTGACTTACTGCTCGACGACTTTACCTCTATAGGACAAATCTTTGCTCCACGAGACAGCAGAAAATCGGTCTCATAGTAGTGCTTCTCATCGCGTGGCCAAGTGTGGTAGAAGAGTTCATTCCCTGCAGCCACCAGCATCTGGGCAACAAGATTTTCATAGACATAGCCCAGATTGGCAGGTAGTTTGTCTGCCAAAAGCTTCTCGTAAATGATATTCTCTGTAAAGCTCTTGTCCCAAAATGCCAGCGTGATAAACAGTCCCGTGTCACAAACGAACATCTTGAATTGGTCTTTGTTTTTCGTAAGCCCCATACCCACTTGTGGATCGTTCACGTGATAGCACATGTTTACCGTCTTGCTGTCTTCAAGAGCCTTTAAAAGTTCCGTCATTTTCTCATCATCCACCCTACCTACAGCCGCGTAGGGCACATATCGTATGGCATTTCGGCTTAGCTGTCCAGGTATGGAGCGGAACATGACTGATGCGCGTCCAGACGGGTCTATCTTCAGAAAGTCATCCTCATACAGTTTGAGTATGCGACGCTTCACTTGATCAACTTTACTGAAGTTATTGGTGTCAAGGTAGGCATTGACGGCCTGCGGCATACCACCTACCAGCATATATAGCCGTAGGTTGCGCGCCATTTCTCTATGGGCCGGTCCAAGGGCATGCTGCTGCTCCCAAAACTTGCGTAGCAGTGGAACCGTTGCTTCGTCGCCCAATGCCCATCGGAATTCCTCAAAATCCATCGGATTCATCTGTATTCTATCCTCTTCGCTGGGTATCGTGATGCCTTCGGTATTTTTCTTGATGCTGATTAGAGAACCTGTTTCGATGTAGTCGTAACGTCCGTCTTCCACCAGATATTTAATGGCCTGACGTGCCATCGGACACTTCTGTACCTCGTCGAAAATGATGACTGATTTTCGTGGCTTCAATGTCACATGATATGCTGTCTGAAGATACAGGAACAGGTAGTCTAAATCCATTAGGTCGTTGAACAAATCCTTAATAGCCTTTGATGCCTTGTTGAAGTCTATCAGCAAGTATGACTCATATTCGTTCTTGGCAAAGGTTTCCACAATGGTCGACTTGCCGACACGTCGTGCGCCTTCAACAAGCAATGCACTCTTACCGTTCGATTCCTGTTTCCAGTTCAGCAATTGAGTGTAAATCTTTCTTTTGAACAGCCTTTCTTCCATAAAACTCTTTGTTTATGGCTGCAAAGATAGCAAAATTATTCAATCCCCACAAATATATTTCAATAAAATATGCTAATCCCCACAGAATTTTATCTCAAGAACCATCTATTCCCCACAAATTTCTTTTCCGATGATTTTTATGTCTCAATCGATGTTTAATGCTTTCTTGATAATCGGCTCCAATTCCTCAGCATCGGTGGAGGTGGAGAGGATGGTTCCGTCCCGGTCGATGAGGTACATGGCACCGCCGGCATTGCCGGCTCCGTTCTTGCGCCACACACCGTTCTCGTCGTTCAGTTCTAACAGGCTCGGCCAGGGGTAGCCGTCCTTCTTCGCTGCATTCTCCATCGCTTGGCGGTTACGCTCACGGGCGATGGCTATGACGGTGAAGCCTTTGTCTTTATACTTCTCATAGACAGGAATCATGGCAATGCTGTGACGACGGCAGGGACCACACCACGACGCCCAGAGGTCGATAAGAGCCACTTTGCCTTTTGTGAGCGTGGAGATAGGAACGAGCTGGTCGTCGGTGTTTCGCACCATGTAGTCGATGTAGGGCTTTCCAGGCTGTAGGCGGTAGGCCGTCTCGGCTGTGGTAATCTGGTCGTGAATGGGGTGGCTGGGGTAGTAATTGATGAGTTTGTCGTGATAGAGCGTCAAATATGGCTCAAACTGCGACTTGTCGAAGTTCACATAGTTGTCTGCATGTTTGAGGGCTTGGATGGCATCAAGTACATCGTAAAGCGTCCAAAGCATGGGGTGCTCTTCGGCGTATGCTATGCGAAACGGACGAATACCTAAGGTGATGCTGTCTCGCTGCTGTTTCAGCTGCAAACCTTGTGCTGTAAACTGTTCACTCTCGTTTCGCATATAGTGGTTTACGACCTGACGGACAGAGTCAACGTATGCCTCTGGCAGACTATCCACATTCAAAGACCGTGCTTTGGTAACGGTGGAAATGAAGTCTGCTTTGTAGAACTCCGCCCTGCGGTCAGGGTTCTCCAACTTATTGTCGATTTCCTCGACGGGGTTCCAGAAACGCACATCCTCAATGCTGTCCTTCACCGCATGCTTGCGTCCTTCCTCGCCGTTGCTGACGATGTGTATGCGTTTGTCTTTATACATCGTGACGTTCACGTTGCAGTTCTCGGCGATGAACTTGCCCTCGAACCAACTACTCGTTTCGTATTGGTTCAGAAAGAATACCACATAGAGTCTTGGGAAGTCGGTCTCGATGTCGTAGGTGAAGTGCCCGTCCTTGGCTTTCACATGAAAGCGCGGTTCGTCCACAACGCGCAGGTCAGTCCCTGCCTCGCAGATGATGACTTCATCGCCCCACGCGTCGGTCTCTAATGTTCCTTCGACGTGGCATTTTACTTGTGCCTGCCCCGACATTACAACGAGGGCAAACAGGATGGTGATGATGGTTTGCTTCATATTCATTTTGGTTTTATTACAGCCTTTCCTTCAGTCTCGTCAGTTCGTAGTCGAAATTGTCGTAGCCGTCGATGCGGAGGTCATCGCGAACGCGGCGGCAGTCGGGTGTGATGGTTTCGTAATGGGGGATGCCGTTGAAGCGGAACAGTTCTTGCAGGCGGGTGAAGTCGGCATCGGTGACGCAGACGGTCTCTTCATTAGATAACCATTCGGCCACGTACTGCTTGTAGGCGTCGCTGCCCTCGGTGGTGCGTTCGCCGGCAATGAATATAAGTTTCACGTCGTTGCGCTTAGCTATCTCGGCACGCTTGTCCTTGCTGCTCTGGATGGCTGCACGGCAGGGGCCGCACCCCATGCCCCAGAAGTCTATCATCAGGATCTTGCCTGGATACTTGGCGCAGAGTGAGCGGATGAGGTCAGCCATCGGCGCGTCAGGCAGGGGCGTGGCGAGGTTGGTCTGCGACTTCTTGTAGGCACAGAACTGCTCGGCCTTCTGGTGGATATAGGGGTTGGTGAAGGTTGCGAGATAGAGCGGCAGCATCTTGTTACGTGTAGGCCTGTTTTCTAAGATTTCCTTTTTCCTGGCTTCGATGTCAGTCGTGTCGGCAGCGGATAGCCATTGGGTTATGAAGTCTTCGTCAAGCCAGTTGTCGAAGTCTGACAGCATATGCTTGTAGGCGCACAACTGCACCATCATATTATTCTTGTCTGTTCCCATAAGGTCGCGGAGGGCTGCGAGGTAGTTGCTGAGAGCTGTGGAGAAGTTCTTAAAGCTTAACTCCATGCCGCCGTTCTCGTCCATAAGCCCCTTGTACTGGCGGTTTCTGACATAATTGGCAAACTGAATGTGGTTGAGCGTAAAGTGGAAATCCTGATTCGCGAGAAGCAGCGGATTATCAAAGTCGATGCGGTGCAGCGGGTAGTAGTTCTTGGCGTCGTAAATCTTCTCGTACTCCACGCTGTCTAGTACCTCTGCGTTCCATTTGCCGTCACGCTCCTCATATTTTACCAAGTCGCTGGCATAGTTGTCGACGTATGACAAATAACGTTCTATGAAGTTCGCCTGTATGTCGGCCAGTGCCAGTTGCATCTCCATCGGCGTGTAATGCTCGCGGCGGCTCACCGCCTGTAGGCGATACATTGCATTCTGCCAGACGCTTTCGGCCTGGCTGTTAGCTTCCTCCAACTTACCTTTAAAAGAAGAAAGCGGTCTGAATACATCGCCGTAATCATCGCCAGAGCGCAACCACCGCTCCACGTCGTGGCTGCTTCCGCTGTTATAGACGCAAACGTACCTATCTTGATTGTCTTTCTTGACGGTGATGTCAATGGTCTCGCCCGGACGGGCGAAGAATGGTATTTCGTCGAATTGTGTTTTCGCATCCTTAGTCCAGAACAGTTGCCGGAAAGGATAGCTTATTTTGAACTTCTTGCAGAATGTGCCGTCGGGCGCAATGTTGAGTACCTGCACGGCATCCTCCTTTTCGAACTCATCCTTGTAATAGCAGTGCAGCATGTCAAATCCAAACTGCTCGGCATTGAAGTCTTCGATGCGCCCTTGGATGGTGACGGTGTCGGTCTTGAACCAGTCAGCGGGCACCGTCCACGGGTTGGCATCGGCGAGTTCCTGCATCGTAGGGAATTTGATTTTGTACTTCTTGTCATGGATGCCCAGCAACTTGAATGCCCCGGTTCCGTCGCCTTCCCGGTAATCGAACACCTGCACCCGCTTGGGCATCGGCTCGAAGTGTAGCACGAAGTCCGTCGGCCCCATTGACTCCCCATATTTATTGAGCGTTATCCCCTCGGCCGAGCGCAACGGATAGCGATTGCCGTCTTTGTCCATCAGGAAGCTTGTGCTATTGATGCTGAACCACTGCCCCTTGGGGTAGTCTATCGTGAAGTGTACGGTGGTCGCTGTGTCTCTGAAGATGACTTCGCGGGCTTTCAACTCTCCCCCGTAGATGTTGTGCACCATTGCCACTGGGTTCTTGATGGTCTTGAATGTCTTTGCCTGCCCCGCCAATGCGACGAGGGCGAGCAGGATGGTGATGATGGTTTTCTTGTTCATTTTAATTTCGATTTATTTGTTGTCGGGGAAAATCTCTTCGAGCTTCGCTTTCAGTTCTTCTACGCTGTTAGGCACGGCAATGATGGTGCCATCGCGGTCGATGAGGATGAGGGCTGAGATACCAATTATACTATAGAGGTCGAGTGCGAAACCCTTACGTGCAGGGCTGCGGAGAGTCGTCCACGGGAGTTTTAGCCTGTCGTTACCTCTGAGCCAATATGTGCGGTTCTGTTCGCATGAAACGCTGATGATGCGGAAGCCTTGGCTTTTGTAAGTTGCATAAAGGTGTTTCATAAAATCGAAGGATGGAGTATAAGGACCACGATGCAATGCCCATAAGTCGAGCAGAACGTACTGGCCAGGCCCCACGAATTCCGACAAACGGCGTAAGGTGCTGTCGGGAGCCTCTGCCTCGAAGTCTATAAACGGCTTGCCAGTAATGTCTTTCTGCTTTAGTTTCGCCCAATATGCCCTCCAAGGCCATTCCATAGCGGGATGGCGGGCGTAGGGTGCATCCTCACGGATTAACTCCTGCATCTCTTCGAGTGTGAAGGAAGGATAATCTGAATAGAGATAATATGCAGGAATGATATTATTCATGTTTTCACGGATGTTCTGCTGGATGACAGCATTCCTGTCGGTCTTATTATAAATGTCTCGTTCTCTCATCTGACAGCTGATAAACTTTTTTTGCAGTTCGCTACCTCTTACCTCATCTGTGGCAAGGTTAATGTATGTAGGCGTTTCCTCGGCAATGAAGCGGAGGCTGTTGTTCACATTGTCATCAATCTGAATAAATGTGTGGCGGCGCACACGACCTGTTACCGTGAACTTCCCATTGTGGATGGGGTATTTCTCACGTACTCCAAGCGGAGCGCAAGGAAACATTATCAAACTGTCTTGTGTGCTATTCGTCGTGCCTGTGATAATGAAGTCGATGCTATCCTCCACAAGAGGAGACCAGTTTTGTGCTAGCCCCGTCATTGCGACGAGTGCGAGCAGGACGGTGATGATGGTTTGCTTGTTCATAATCTTTTCGTTTTTATTTCAGTCGCTCCAACAACCTTGCTAATTTCTCGAGGTTGCGTGGGTCGGCATCGGCATCAAGGATGGTGCCTTCGCGGTCGATGAGTTTGTATGTTGGGAAAGCATTTACATTCAGGTATTGCTCGACAGCCTTCTGCTGTTCGTCTGGCAGGTTGTAATGCACTACATTGTCACCAGTGATGTCGTACATCTTTATGACAT